>Ga0272448_1000948_pt1 | contig 41176 bp, 39 predicted proteins | sample YNPCB0191_FD_202220 | JGI IMG/M metagenome (GOLD analysis project Ga0272448, IMG submission 202220) | Hot spring sediment microbial communities from Yellowstone National Park, WY, United States - YNP-CB-019-1 | ecosystem: Environmental > Aquatic > Thermal springs > Hot (42-90C) > Sediment...
GGTTATGATCCGGAAAGAAACCAGGGCATGCTATGGGCTTATATTGATTGTCTTGCCAAGAAAGGGCCAGCCATAATATCACCACTTGACGGTGGTTTTATCGGCAGCGATCCGGTTACTGGCCGGAATCAGCAGGTTGACCTTTCCTGGGAACAGCTATGTGTGGCTGTAAAGTACGAAATGCAAATTGCCAAGGACCGAGACTTTACACTTAAGGTAAATCCCGCCTCAACATCACCTGGCGGTAAAGTATCAATAACCGCAGTCACCGGGTCGATAACCGTAAACCTGGATAACCAGAATGTGACCACGCCGGCGCTGTGGATAGCTCCTGGTGCTCTGCCTGAATCCGGTGCCACCTATTGGTGGAGGGTTAGGGTAATACAATCAACAACAGGCCAGCTTGCCACCAGTCCATGGTCTAAGGAAGCCAGTTTTTCCATAAAGCCGGGATTTATAACAAAAACCCCGGTCCAGTGTATCGAACTTTTAGGCCCTGTCAATGGCTGCACAGGATGTTCGGTGAAACCCACGGCTTTTTCCTGGACGCCTTATAAGGAAGCGACCAAATATGAGTTTGTTCTGGCCCGGGACCCATCCTTTATGCAGATTATTAAGAAGGCCATTACAACGGGAACGTCCTATGAGTACAAAGATGCCCTGGACTACAGCAGGAGTTATTACTGGCGTGTACGCGGAATCGAAATAAACGGTAAATCCAATGTGAGTGAATGGAGCTCCACCTTTACTTTCCAGACAGTTGCGCCACCTCCTCCTGAACCCGCTAAACCAACCAAACAGCAGCAATTTCAGAAGGAAAATCCAAATTATCTGTGGCTGATTATCGCCATAATTTTTGCAGTGCCGATTTTATTGATCGTTTTAATCAGGCAAACAAGAAGATCCAGGTGGGATTAAATCTTCATCATCAATTTAAATAAAACGTTATCAAAATAAGGCCTTTGCTATTTGCTAATACAACAATGAAAGCGTTTTGCGGGTGGCGTCTCGCCCGCGGATGGCGTCTTCTAAAGTAGCATCCAGGGTGATGGCCTTATTGAAATCTTCCAGCGCAGACTGGTAATCAGACTTGTGAAAATAGGTCCATGCCCTGTTATCATATGACCAGGCATTAGCAGGATCCAGTTGAATAGCCCTGGTGAAATCGGTCAGCGATTCTTCATATTGACCCAGCCGTCGGTAAGCAAGACCACGCTTATTGTAATATGAATAGATAGTCGGATTTAGAGCTATCGCCTTAGTATAATCTTTGATGGCATTATCGTAGTTACCTATGTTTATATACAGGTTGCCCCTGCAGTAATAGGCATGCGCAAAATTTGGATCGAGTTCTATCGCCTTATTAAAATCCGCCAATGCCTCATCATATTTTTTCTTATTGTAGTATACATTGCCCCTGCCTAAATATGCATAAGGATTATCAGGATTCACATCTATATAATTGTTGTAATCAGATACAGACCTATCATAATCGCCGGTTTTATAGAAGATCCATGCCCGTTTCTGGGCGTAGAGCTCATCTTCAGCACTGAGCTCTATAGCCATATTAAAATCGGCTATGGCCTCATCGGTATAACCCATGCTGAATTTACAACTACCACGATTATGGTATGCATCGCTATATCGAGGATCGATCTTTATTGCAGTTGAAAAATCTTTTATTGCTTCCTGGAATTGGCCATTTTTCTGATATAGCTTGCCCCTGGCATTATAAGCGGGCGCATAGTCGGATTGTACGGCAATTGCCTTGTCAAAATCCTGAAGAGCTTTTTCGTTATTCCCGGCGGCAAAGTAAGCCTTACCACGCTCTGTATAAGCTTCAAAATAATCCGGATTGATCTCGATAGCTCTGGTATAATCGGCAAAGGCCTTGCTTGTATTCAAAATAGCGGCATACGATTTTCCACGTAAAATATAAACCTCTGCATAGTTGGAGTCGAGTTCAATAGCACGGTTGTAATCGGCAATTGCTAGATCGTACTGTCCCCTAAGATAATAGACCTGCCCTCTGCTTTTATAGCTTTTTGGATCTCGAGGATCTATTGCGATGGCTTCGTTATAACTTTGTAACGCTTTTTGATAATCGCCTTCTCTTGTATACATCCAGCCTATTTTACGGTGCACCTCCCGATCATCTTGCTTATATGTTAATTGCTTACGATAGTCAGATAAGGCTAATTCATATTCTCCCAGAGAAGAGTAAGTGTTTCCGCGGTAATAATAAATATTATTGTAATCCGGGTTTATAGAAACAGTACGGTTATAATCGTCCAAGGCTTCACCAAATTTTCCCATAGCATAATAGGTGTTCGCCCTCTCAAAATAACCATCTGCATAGGCTGGATCGAGTTTGATTGCCAGCGTAAAATCATTAATGGCATTCTGGTATTCTCTGGTATTAAAGTAAGCCTTACCACGATTGTAGTAATATTTAGGTTCAGCTGGCTCCAGCTTAATTGCTCGAGAGAAGTCGTCAATAGCTTTTATATAATCTGCTTTGTGGTAATATGCGAGACCACGGTTATTGTAAGCGATAGCATAACCGGGATCGAGATGGATGGATGTTGTATAATATGATATTGCTTCATCCCAGGATTTACTGTTCCGGGCCATGTCACCGTAACGAAATGCTGCCATACCTGGCTTCACGCATGAAATTAATAATGACCCCAGTAATGCTATCGATATAATCTTAATAAACCATTTCATTTCAAATATATTGGTGAGAATCCCGATAATCACAATTCCATTTAAACCGATAAAAGCAGACTCATGCATGCTTGAGTGCAACACCCTCAAGCACGTTGGCAACATCCTCACACATATCCGTCGCCCCCTCCAGCTGTTCGAATATCTCGCGCCATTTGATGATCTCCGCTATTTCCGCCGTGTCATCAAATAGTTCTTTAAGCGCAGAACGGTAGATTTTATCGGCGATATTTTCCAGTCTGTTGATTTCGACACAGCTTCCCAGTATTTTTTCCAGATTGGCATTATGTCTTCTCAGACTGGGCATTACATTTTCAACTTCGGTGGTAATCTGGACCAGTATATCCGCCAGTTCTTTGGCTCTACTTCCCGGCTTCTTTACGTTATACAGCATCATGGTGTCACCGGCCGCCTGCAGCAGGTCCGTAACATCGTCGAGTGAGTGTGCCAGCATCCCTATATCCTCCCGATCAAACGGGGTGATAAATGATCGGTTTAACTGATACATGATCTCATGTGTGATGGTATCGCCCTGATGCTCGATTCTGGTAAGCTCATCCACTTTCTGCTCGATATTCTCCCAGTTATATATCATGTCTTGTAAAACCAGTGCGGCCTTGACCATATTATGGGCGCTAACTTCAAACAGATCAAAGAAGCGGTCATCGCGTGGCATTAAATTTAATTTAAACATCTCAACCAGCATTTAAATTATAACACAGACATCATCTCCGTCTGAATTTATTTTAGAAACAATGGATACACTGCTGTATGTAAGATTCTTAGAGACACGAGTAAATAGATAGCGATATAATATGACAAATATAATGGAGTAATTTAAATGGAAATTTATCGAAATCACCAATATTCTCCGGCTGATAGAGCGGAAGACCTTGTAAATCGTATGGATATAGATGAAAAGCTGGCTCAGTTGAGCGGCGTGTGGGCCATGCAGTTGCTCGATGAAAATGGATTTTCAGCGGATAAAGCCGGCAATTTGATTAAAAACGGCATCGGGCATATCTGCAGAGCTGGCGTTGGTACGGCACTGGATCCACCAGAACTGGTGGATTACGTTAACGGCGTCCAGCGATTCCTTACTGAGGAAACCAGATTGGGCATACCTGCCATTATACATGAGGAGTGTTTAAGCGGCTTCGTATGTAAAGGTGCGACCATCTTTCCGCAGATAATTGGTCTGGCCAGCACCTGGGACAGACAGCTTATCACAGAGATAACCACGGTTATACGGAACCAGATGTTATCGGTAGGATTCAGAATGGGGCTTGCGCCTGTGCTGGATATCGCACGCGATCCGAGATTCGGAAGATTGGAAGAGACGTTTGGTGAGGACCCATTTTTGACTGCGGAGATGGGTATTGCCTATGTACGCGGACTACAGGGAGACGATATAAAAAATGGCGTACTGGCCACTCTAAAACATTTCGCAGGCTACAGCAAACCAGAAGGAGGGTTAAATCAGGCTCCGGCAGATATCCCTCCACGCATGTTAAGAGAAATTTATCTGTATCCGTTTGAAAGGGTTATTAAAGAAGCAGGCGCTCTATCGGTCATGAACTCTTACAATGAGATCGACGGGATACCATCTGCCGCTTCAGAAGAGTTGCTAACTCGAATTTTACGTGACAGTTGGTCTTTTTCAGGTATTGTCATATCTGACTATTATGCTGTATTGATGTTGAACACATTTCATCACATCGCCGACAGTCCTGATCAGGCAGGCTGGCTGGCGCTTAAGGCGGGAACAGACCAGGAGTTGCCTGTTCCTGATTGCCTTAATGAGATATTTAAGGAAAAAGTACTGGCAGGGATTTATCCGATAGATGTCGTTGATCGAGCGGTAAAAAGGATTCTTCAGTTAAAATTTATACTGGGCCTATTTGAAAATCCGTATATTTCATCCACCGTAGGGAAAAAGGTGTTTGATGTCCCCGAGCAACGGCAACTGGCGCGAAGAGCTGCCCGGGAATCGATAATTCTGCTTAAAAACGAAGGCGGCCTTTTGCCACTGAGCAAGAAAATCAAATGCCTGGCAGTTATCGGCCCTAATGCGGACAATCCGAGAAACCAGCTTGGGGACTATACCTATGCTTCCCAAATTGGTTTGATGACCATGACAGCGCATTCTTTGCAATGCGAATTGATATCTGACGGAATGTGTAATAGCGATACTATTACAGTGCCGGTCATAACAGTGCTGGAAGGTATAAAAAGCCATGTTTCCCATGAATGTGAGGTGAAGCATGCCAGGGGATGCGATATCAGCGGTGAAAACCGTGAGGGATTTGGCGAGGCCATCGAGGTCGCCAGGTCGGCGGATGCGGTTATATTCGTGGCTGGAGGCCGGTCAGGTCAGACAGTAGATTGTACCAGTGGCGAGATGCGTGATGCCGTCAGTCTGAATCTTCCGTCGATACAGAATGCTCTTTTAAAGGAAATCTATGACCTTGGCAAACCGGTAATACTGGTTATTATCAATGGGCGCCCGATTACACCCGCATGGTTAGCCGAAAAAATACCGGCCATTGTTTTAGCGTGGTTACCCGGTGAGGAAGGAGGTAATGCTGTAGCAGATATCATCTTCGGTGATTATAATCCGTGCGGTAGATTGACCGTAACTATCCCGCGTGATAGCGGCCAAATACCGATTTACTACGGTAGCAAGCCGTCCGGTGGCAAATCACAGTTCTGGGGCGATTATGTTGATTGTAAGGCCGGACCTTTATATGAATTTGGTTATGGCTTAAGTTACACGAAATTTAAATACGATAATCTGCATATAGAGCCACAGCGCATTTCCGTTTCAGGCGAGACCGAGATAAGCTTGGATATAACCAACGTGGGAGATAAGCCGGGCGCTGACGTAGTGCAATTGTACGTAAATGACGTAACAGCCAGTGTTACAAGACCGGTAAAACAGCTAAAAGGCTTTGAACGTATTCAGCTTCAGCCGGGAGAAAAACATAACATTAAGTTTTATCTCAGAGCTGTTGATCTGGGTTTTTATAATCAGGAACTGCAATATGCCGTTGAACCGGGTATGTTCAAAGTTATGATAGGTCGCTCTTCTAATGATATTCAATTAGAAGGAAGCCTAGAGATCGATTGAATTTGATGGCTATGCGAATATTCGATATTGTTTCTCGATCTAATTTGTCCTGAAGATAAGTATATTGTAGAATTGCCTGCAAATACGGTAAGTAAATTAACAGGCAAGGAGGATCAGATAATGAAATCACCCTGGGGATGCTTGCTGGCAGCTATTGGTGCGATAGCCGTCATTGCCATAATTATAGTGGTTGCTTTGGTTGGCATATATAATTCCCTTGTAACAAAGTCACAGGCTATCGATGCTCAGTGGGCTCAGGTAGAAACACAGTACCAGAGGCGTTTTGATCTTATCCCCAATCTGGTAAATTCGGTAAAAGGTATGATGAAGCAGGAACAGACGGTATTTCAGGCAATTGCGGATGCCAGGACAAAATATGGGGGAGCTAAGACGGTAGATGAAAAGGCTGCTGCTGCCGGAGAAGTGGAAACTGCTCTGGGCAGGTTGATAGCCATCATGGAAAATTATCCCGAATTGAAATCCAGTCAGAACGTCACCGGTCTGATGGATGAACTGGCAGGAACCGAAAACCGTATCAGCGTTGAACGGCGAAGATTTAACGACCTGGTAAGGGAGTATAATACCCAGATCAAGACCTTTCCCACCAACATGCTGGCAGGTACGTTTGGCTTCAGTGAGAGGGAATATTTCAAATCTGTTACCGGTGCCGATCTGGCTCCTAAGGTCGAATTTTAATGAGAAGGCTTTTTATTGCATATCTTGCATTATTAACGCTATCGATATCAGCCACACCCGCTCTGGTGATGGCCCAGTCTTATCCACAGCCACAGGGTTTTGTCAACGATTTCGCTAATCTGTTATCTGTGGATGCAAGAATGCAACTTGAAGACCGGCTGAGCAAACTGGAAAAAGATACAGGAGCTGAAGTGGCTGTTGTTACTATTAAGAGCCTGGAAGGCGATACGATAGAGGATTACGCCGTCAGGCTTTTTGAAAAATGGGGCATCGGAAAAAAAGATAAAAATAACGGCGTTCTTTTTCTGGTTGCTTTAGATGACCGCAAAATGAGGATTGAGGTGGGTTACGGGCTCGAACCGATTATAACCGATGGCAGGGCCGGGCGCATCCGTGATGATGAGATACTTCCCAGATTCAAGCATAATGACTATGAAGGCGGCATAGTTGCCGGTGTGGCTGCTATTGAAAAATATATCCGCGAGGGTATTCCACCGGCTCCACTCGAGGAAAATCCGGTCAAATCGATATTTGGCGGCTTCGAAGTGGCATTTTTTGTACTTACATTTATTACGATTTATCTTTTTGGATTTATGGCACGCAGCAAGAGCATCTGGTTAGGGGGTATATGGGGCACGATTTCTGGTATTATCCTCGGGCTGACCATAGGCGGCATAGTTGCCCTGATCATAATGCCTATCCTGTTCATGGGAATCGGATTGCTTACAGATTTCATTCTTTCTCGAAATTATCAAAAACTGGTTGCGGCAGGTAAGCCAACACACTGGCATAAAACTTGGGGTGGTTTCTGGAGTGGTGGAGGAGGTTCAGGTGGTGGTTTTGGAGGCTTTGGAGGCGGTATGTCGGGTGGGGGTGGAGCCAGCGGCAGCTGGTAAAACAGCATATTTCCTCCTTTGAAATTCTCGTTATTGCTATATTATTATTTATCACACGTATGCGTGATATATGTGAGATCCTTAATATCGGTTATAATTAATTTATATATGTACTCAAATATCGTACAGACTAAAATAAGATTATTTTTGAGGTTTGTCGTATGTCCGAAGAACTTGGTAGAGTGGAAAAACCTGAAGTAAGCAGCTTTAAACACAGCAGAAAGATATTACAGGTGCCCTTAATATATTCCGGTAAAGACTCACCGCCGGATTACATGGAGCTTTTCGAGAAATACTGGCAGCAGGCTGATGAGATGATCTCGAAGCTGGAAAACAGGCTTGGCAGTGTGACAGTTATCCTCCATGAATCGGTGACCCGGAGCGGTGATGATGGCCTAAATATAATTCGAGAGCTAAATCCACGCAGTCTGGCAATATGTGAAACAAAAAGTAAGATGGGCGGCAGGCTTGTTTCATTTGAGGATCCTGGATTGCTGGCAGATGTTATGGACTGGGAGCAGTGTTTAATGATAGGATTTGTCAGTGAAAGAGTGGCCCGGAAAGTATATGAGTCTTTTAACGAGGCTTCCAGAGAGCGTTACCGGCATATCAGCAAGGCGATTGATGAAATATTAAAGGATGGTGATATAGCTCTTCTTTTTATAAGAGAAGGACATCAGGTGCAATTCCCGCAGGATATCGATGTTTTTATGGTAGCTCCCCCAGCCCTTGATGAATTACACCGCTGGGCACGCGATCGCGCAATAAAGCGGGAGAAAACCGAAGTCAAATCCGAGTAACCTCCAATTTTTATATGCTTTTGCAGGGCTAAAAACAAGTTCAGAGAAGTCCCTTAACAAGGCCGCCGTCTACCTGAATTGTGGTACCCGTAATGTAACTTGATCTTTCCGAAGCCAGGAATATAGCTAGGTCGGCTACTTCTTCGGGTTTCCCACAGCGCTTCACGGGTATTGTGGTAGTAAGCTCTGCCAGGATTTTCTCGTATGCTTTATGCTGTTCCTCGGCTCTTTTCTTAATAATGGCTTGCAGTCGATCGGTAAGAACCCATCCGGGACAGATATTATTAACATTTATATTATAGGGAGCAAGCTCCTGGGATAGGGTTTTGGCCAATCCCAACACGGCGGCTCTTATGGAATTGGAAAGGATCATGTTCTCCAACGGTTGCTTGGCAGCTATTGAAACCAGATTTACTATCCTGCCCCAACGCTGCTCTTTCATGATGGGTATCACCTCACGACAGAGCCTTACCGTACTGAGCAGATTTAATATCATCGCGTATTCCCAGTCCTGATCTGTAAAGCTGAGCGAAGGCCCGGTTGGTGGTCCACCGGCATTTGTGATAAGAATGTCGACCCACCCGAATCTATCTACAGCCGCGTTTACCAGATCTTTAACATCGTTAGCTTTGGTCAAGTCAGCGACAACTGGTAGGATTTTAACCTGATAGCTGTTTTCTATTTCATTTGCCGTGTTGATAAGTCCTGCTTCGTTACGGGCGCAGATAACCAGGTTAACGCCCTCTTTAGCAAGACCAATGGCTACTGCTCTGCCAATGCCCCTGCTGGCTGCCGAAACTATAGCTGTTTTTCCAGCAATACCTAAATTCATGGTTTTATATTATACGATAGTCTCTGATATATAAGCAGATCATCTCAAAGATTATGCGTGTGTAGCCCTGTGAAGGCACTGCTTCCAGCGAGTATTTACCCATTCCTGTAATTCATCAATCTGCTCTTCGGTAATGGTTTTAAATCTACCCTGCTGTAAAAAATATTCACGCAGCGGTCGAAGAGGGGTTCCTTTGCTGGCCATCGATTCACTGGCAGATGTTAACCTGAAGATGTTATCTTCGATCTCATACAGGATTACCAGACCGGTCTCGACAGCCAATTCGCCGATTTTAATGGTATCGCTGAAGGGAAACAACCAGCCCGGAGGACAGGGAGTATGTACATGGATGAATCTGGTACCTTCGATGGTTCTTGCCTTTTTAACTTTTTCATAGAGATCAAGCGGGTAGGAAGCAGAGCAGGTAGCCACATATGGTACTCCGTGGGCTTCCATGATAGCGGTCATATCTTTTTGATACTGCTGTTTACCCAGTAGAGGAGTGGTACCGGATACAGCACCCAAAGGGGTCGATCCGGATCGCTGGTTACCCGTATTCATATAGCCCTCGTTATCATAGCAAACATAGATGAAATCCATCTGCCTTTCTGCGGCGCCGCTGAGGGACTGAATGCCTATATCATGTGTTCCACCATCACCGGCAAATGCCAGAACCGTCAGGCCTTTTCTTCCCAGTGCCTTCAGACCTGCCACCAATCCAGTGGCCGATGCACCGGTAGAAGCAAAGGGGGTATTTACACATGGCACATTTACAGCAGTGATGGGATACATGCCGTGCAGAACGGTTGCACAACTGGCGGGCACGGTCACAATACACTGGCCTTCAAGTGCCTTGAGAATATGTCGATAAGCCAGCGAGAGAGCACAGCCGGGACAGGTACGGTTGCCCGGAAGAATCCACTCTTTATCGGTTAAAGTAACCGCATTAGCTTTCAAATTGTATTCTCCTCAAATCCTGCAAATCCATTCGGGATAATCGGGATTGATTACCGTTTCTTTAAGAGAGGCAATAGCCCGTTTGGTGGCTTCAACTAGTTCCCGTGCTTTAACATCCCGTCCACCCAGACCAACTATGAAATTCCTGACGGCAGCATTGATATAAGTGCCATACAATGCTGATTTGATCTCTGAGCAGGTTGCGCCTTCTGAACCATAGCTGATATTTTTATCAAATACCACTATGAGTTTGGACTTGCGTAGAGCTCTGACGACATCTGCCTTGGGAAATGGGCGGAAAACCCTTAAACCAAGCACACCTACATTAAATCCCTGTTCTCTTAACATGTCGGCAGCAACGATGGCTTCCATGGCAAGACTGCCCATTGCGACAATAGTTATTTCGGCATCTTCATTGCGGTCCTCCCAGAATAGCCTGGAATAATCACGGCCGAAAACCCGATTAAATTCATCGCCCGCTTCTATTATAGTTTTAGGACAGTCCTGCAGTGCTTCCTGCAAAAGATAACGCAATTCCATATAGCCATGGCATAGTTTCCCATCTACACCAACTCGTGGATTTGCCAGTGTCACCAGGTTATAGTTTTTGGGATTTGCCGGATCCAGAATGGTATGGGGTTTATATGGCAGTAGATATTTATCAACATCCTCCTGATCGGGTACGTCCACCGGCATTTCAGTATGGGAGAGTATGTAGCCATCATAACAAATCATAACCGGTACGTAGACCTGTTCTGCTATCCGATAGGCCTGGATAACCGAATCCATGACTTCTTGATTATTTCGACAGTATATCTGTATCCATCCTGTATCACGCTGGGAAATCGAATCCTGCTGATCGTTCAATACATTCCAGGGCGCACCTATGGCTCGATTTACGCATGCCATGACTATTGGTAGTCTGGCACCTGCTGCCCAGTGAAGCATTTCATGCATATAGGCAAGTCCATGCGAACTGGTTGCGGTAAACGTCCTTGCTCCCACCAGCGATGCTGATGTGCATACTGCCATTGCGCTGTGTTCACTTTCTACGGCCACATATTCTGCCTTTAGCTCTCCGTCTTCTACAAAGAGCGATAGTTGTTCAGTCAGAGGAGTCTGTGGGGTAATTGGATATGCAGCTATTACCTGCACTCGGCTCAACTTGGCCGCAATGGCCGCCGCCTGATTGCCATCTATAATTTGGATATTTGATTTTCTCGGTACTGCCATAGCTATGTGCCAGCCACACTTTTATTTTCAGACACCATATTTATTGCCTGTACCGGGCATACCTGTGAGCAGATTCCACATCCCTTGCAATACACAAGATTGATAAAGGGAGGAATTGCTTTAGTAATCACAGCTTCCGGACAGTAAAGCCAGCAAAGGAAACAGGTAGGCTTGTTCAATCTCGTTGTTGTACACTTATCGGTATCGATAACCGGTTTATGCGTTCTCCACTCACCGGTAATCCCTGCTTCGCCGATGCCGGGCGATGACTCATCACATATATGATTGCATTCTCTTGTCCCCATTTACCGGTTCCTATTTGCCGATTCTTGTTGTCTCATATGTTTTTATTATAGCAGTAATATTCCTCTCAACGCTGTTCCTGGAGAATCTTTCTCTCACTACCCTCTCCAGTGTAGATAAGTCAACAATCTTGGTTGCTTTTACAAGTGCTCCAAGTATAGCTGTATTTACAACTACCAGCCCTGCCACTACTATACCCAGGTCTTCACATATCCTGGTAGCATCCGCCGTAGCGATATTGAATTCTCCTTTTATCGGCAGATCCTTCGGTGGAAAGGGGGAATTAACAATCAACCAGCCGTTTTTAACAATATCTTTGGTGACATCCGGATAGGTAAGTAATGTATGGTCAAGTACCACAACGATATCGGGATTCTCAACCTGTGATACCACCAGCACCGGTTGATGGGAAATACGCGTGGATGCGCTAACAGGTGCCCCCCTACGCTCGGCGCCAAAAGATGGTGCAGCCGTAACTCCTTTATACCCCTTCAAATATGCCGCCTGTGCAATAATCTTGGCAGCCGTTATAGCACCTTGTCCTCCCCTCCCATGCCATCTTATCTCAAGCGGGCGACTGTTCAGGGAAGTTTTCAGAGCCATCTAATTATTTTTTCTCCAGGGTATTAATTGAGGCACCGAAGACATATATTAGCGCTGGTAATACATCGATGTCAAAAATATGGATATAAACAAGATCAGCTAAATAATGCAAGTCGCTTGAGTTCACCTTCGTGAGCTGCCAGCCATTTACGATGTTTTTGCCAATCTGGGCAATATTCGCCGACCAGCTTCCAGAATTTCGATGAGTGGTTCATATATCTTAAATGCGCCAGCTCATGGATAATGACGTAATCAATAACCTCATCGGGTGCAAACAGCAATTTCCAGTTCAAGGTCAGATTACCCGCCGCTGAACAGCTACCCCAGCGTGTTTTCTGCCCTCGTATAAGTATTCTTCTGTAAGTGAGACCCATTTTTTCTTTATAAAAATTGGATTTACGGATGAAGATTTCATCCGCCTGTTGCCGGTACCATTTTTCCAGCATTCCCGCTATATTCGCGCTATTCCCATTAAGGTAGACGTATAAAATATCACCTTCACGTACAACACTGTCACGGTGCTTACTGTCCCGGATGGGAATAAGCCTGAGAGTCCGTCCCATAAAAAATACTCGGTTCTCTCCGGCCGGGTAATTATTAAAAAGCGGTAATTGCACCGGTTTATTATCGGGCATATGTCGTAATATCCAATCAGCCTTCTGTAAAAGGACTTCTCTGATTTTTTGTTCTGTATAATTTTGAGGGACTACAATAGTGAGTCCGGATTCAGAGCGTATTTCCAATCGGATGCCCCTTATATTAGGACTCAGTTTAACCAAATAATTTATCGATTTTCCGTAAAGATTTATATTCCTTTCTCCAAGCAATATCAGGCGTCCGTTTTTTCTTAACTTCATGGTCTAATTTTAGCTTTGTTTTCTTTGTATTTCCATGTCACTCCGGTTTTTGCCACGAAATTTTGTTTGGCGTAAACTTCTGTGGAAACCGCCGATATTATCGCGGGAGGTCGAAACCAATATGAAATGTTTTATCCTTGCCAGCGGTTTTGGCACAAGGTTATATCCGCTGACTTTAACCTGTGCAAAACCTTTACTTCCTTATCGCGGTAAGCCCATGATTAACCACATTGTTGATAAAATCCCTGAAAATATGGAAATACTGGTAAATATCAACAAGAAGTTTGAGATGGCCTTTTATTCTTGGCAAAAAGAACAGAAACGACCCATCACCCTTTGCGTCGAAAATGTATATACGGATAGAGAGAAATTGGGTGCAATAGGCGCGCTGAATTACTGGATAAAAAACAAAAATATTTCGGAAGATCTATTGCTTTTCGGCAGTGATAATTATTTCGAATTCTGCCTGAACAAGTTTATGTCGGCGTATAACGGTCATAATTTGCTGGTAGCAGTACATGATATCGGCGACCCCTCCAGGGCAACCCAGTACGGCGTGGTGAAATTATCTGAAAATAAGATCATCGAAATAGAAGAAAAACCTCTAAAACCACGGTCTAGTCTTGTTGCGACTGCGTGTTGGATACTCCCGGCCCGAATATTTCCCATAATCAGTGATTTCTGTCAGGATGTAAACAGGGATAATCTCGGGCATTTCATTGCTCACCTAATCAAGCAGGATGAAGTCTATGCCTATCCATTTACAGAGACATGGATAGATATAGGCAGCCTTGAGACATATTATGCAACCAGATGACAATGGGTTGTGCTTTACATACAACAGTGAATTTATAGAAGTGGAAGTTTTCATCATATTCGTAATCATACGGCGAGATAAAGTAAGATTAAATAAGAATCTATAAAAGGAGGCCAAAATGGAAGACATAGAGAATCTGGTAAAAACAACAATCAGCCAGATAGAGAAAGTCCTAAGCAGTAAAACCGTGGTTGGAGAGCCGATTAAAATCGGCGAAACGACATTGATCCCATTATTGAGTGTCGGTTTCGGATTTGGTGCGGCGGGCGGAGGACATGGAAAGAAAGATTTAAAACAACCAGTCGATGTTGAAAAAACGGGACCTGGAGGGACAGGCGGCGCGGGCGGTTTACGTCCCATTGCCATTATTGTTATCGATAAAGATGGTGTGCGAATCGAACCTATTAAAAGCAGCCTGGCCGCAGCAATTGAGAAGTGGGGTGATAAGGTGCCTGATATGATCGATAAGATCGCTGGGAAATTGAGTGAACGCAAAAAGGATGGTTAACATTGACCGCTGTTATCATCGCATTAACGATAATAGTACTCATCGTTCTCCTGCTTTTATTGCCCATGAAAATTGAATTGAGAGGCGCTGTTTATAACAGGATAAATGCCATCCTTAGGGTAAAATTTTTATTTGGTTTGATAGCCCTGAAATTTGATATTTTTCCCCAAAAAGCAGGTAATGCGCCGCCAGATAAAGAAGTGACCTTCTATTCACAGGCAAAGCTTCTTTATAATATTCTGAATGTAAACGGTTTGGGTAGCAATCTGGTTGAATTAATCGGCCGTATCCGGCATAGAGTCAAGATCGATAATATTGATATTAATTTAAAGTTCAGCTCAGGCGATGATTATTATACCGGCTTGATATGCGGTCTTTTACTGCCTTTTGCACTGATTGTGAGCGAACTACCCACCATTAATATGAGATTACAACCAAATTTCGTCGATGAGATATCGATTAAAGGCTATTTTCATATCAATGGCTGGGTACAACCTGTTCAAACACTGCTACCAACATTGAAATTTTTATGCTCGGCGCCATTCCAAAATGCCAGAAGCCTTATACTGAAATACAATGCAGGGTAATATTTATAAACTGGAAGAGAGCATTCAAATTGGCGATTATATCATCACGCCTTTTATTCATATTTTTATAAACTACTTTTTAATAAAGGGAAACATAAATGTTTATGCGTTTAAAATACCCATTTACATAATTATACGTAAAAGGGAGTTTTCCAGAATTTGCAGGATTACCGGAGAAGAACTTTCTATAGATCTGGCCATAAGCGAGTGTCCTGCTCTGGCTGTGGCTCTGCAAGATAAAAGCTCTGAGTCTCATTTACGATCTGACCGGTGACCGGTGTTGATTTGGGCTTTTTATATCGAGGCTGTTTCCTTCTCCTGCCGGTGAACTGGGCACCGCCGGTCCACAGACCGGTGAAAAACTTTCGATCGAGCGGATGAAGGTAATCTGCGCAGTAGAGCAAATCTCTGGACGCAGCATTCTCGAAATAAGCTACCTCGACATGTTTGCCCATATTTTTAACCACCTGTAATGTATAGCTGAAATCAGCATCTCCGCTTACCAGTATCGCAATATCATAGGTATTATTTGAAGCAAAATAGAGCAAATCTGTAGCCAGCATTACATCGATGCCTTTTTCTACCGGAATGCCCTGCGAAAGCTTTGTTGTACCCAGCCTCAGCTCTAAATATGGAGTCTTACGCAATGTATCAAGGAATTCCTGTTGTTCCCGATGGGCATCCGACCTCTGAGTTGAGTCCTGCAAAACATTATAATAATAGGTTCTGATAAGATGACGCTGGCCACATAGTTTGCGTGTAAATTCAGCGAAGTTCAGATCCACCCTTTTGAAATTGTTTTTCAATGAATGGTACAAATTGCTGCCGTCAATAAATATGGCAACCCTATCGCTCATTAACTCCTCCTGTACCGTATAAAATGATCGCCCTCAACGGATAACAAGTATACGATATTACTTGATAATGTCATTATACTGGAATTGTATCATTATTCATAAATTTGCTATGGTTTCTTCTGAACTGCATACCAGAGTCTACGGCCGTCTGTGGTAAATTCGACCGTTCCATTGATTGAAGTGATAAAGACGTGCTCATCACCGATAACTTCCTTTAAGTGTTCTACTACTTCTCTGGACGGATGTCCGAAACGATTATTGGCCCCCACGGATATTACAGCAGCCCGGGGATTCACTATTTCAAGAAAATCAGGAGTGGTGGATCCTTTACTGCCGTGATGTGCTACCTTCAGTACCGTACTGGGTAAATCGGCTCTGGATGATATTAAGTAGTTTTCCGCCGCTTTCTCAATATCGGCAGTTAGCAAAAAACTGACATTTCTATAGTAGACTTTTAAGACCAGAGAATTATTGTTGATATCATCTGACGTGCCCGAATGAATGATTTTTGGTGGATTTAATACCGCTATTGACAGGTCTTTGCCCACATCCATTACCTGGCCTGCATGAAGCTCGCTTATCTCGATTCTCTTGTTTTTCGCATAATCAATTACAGTGTTACCCAGCACTGTTGTGAATGGCATTGCAGGAATCGCCAGTTTTTTAACTTTGTAATTTTTCAAAACATCTACTGTTCCTGAGATATGATCCGCTTGTAGCTGGGTAAGTATTATAAGATTGATACTCCGATCCCAGAAGGGTATCTTCCGATCGATTTGTGCACAGACTGCCGACGGATCAGGGCCTGAATCGATGAGGATATTATTGCCTTGGGGAGTGCGTATTAAAATTGATTCACCTTGCCCTATATCCAGCACTGATATGTGAAGATTTCCATCGGGGAGATTCAGAATAGCAACCCATATCAGAATGTCAGCAATAAGTAGAATACTGATAATCTGGTGAATATAAGATCGTACCGGTAACTTATTCCGAATATACTCAATTATAAACCTAAAATGGGTAATTAATCTGCTGTATGAGTTTTTAACAGCAGACCGGTATATGATCATTAAAGTACCACCAACTAGGATTATATAATAAATGGCAGCCTGCCAGACTTCGATATGTAATCCGGAAAAACCGGCTAAGGGCAGGGTGTCAAATATATCTATGATTAAGATGAAGTAGCTTAGAAAAAGCCAGGCAACACCCCCGAAGATAAAACCCAGCGGTGTCCATATGAGCCCAGATATCGATGCCAATAATGATGTGACCATAATGCCGGGAAGCGATGGCATGGCGAAAAAAGTGGTCGGTATGCTGACCAGGGAAAGGAAATGGAAATTCAGAACGGTCACGGGCAATGTTGCTAAAATGGCAGCCAGGGTGGTACCGAAGATGGTGAAGATTACTTTCTTAAACCTGAGTAAATAGCTACTGTGTTTCTTTTCCCATGAGGCGTTGGCAACTCCTATAAGAAGCGGCGAAGCAACCGTCAGACCGAGCATTGACAGAAAGCTCAACTGAAAGCTGGTATCCCATAGAAGATGGGGATCGATGGATAGCATCAGAATGGCTGCAAATGTGAGGGCTATAAAGCCGCTGCGTTGCCTCCCCAGCATCTCAGCAACCAGAAATAGACTCCCCATGATAGCAGCCCTGACCAGGGTTGCTGGCATGCCTGTCAATAGAGTATAAAGCCATATAGAGAAAAAAGATACCCAGATATATAAATGATGTCTTCTACCAAATAGCCATATCGACAAGGACAGAACTACCCCCAATATAATGGTAAGATTCAGGCCGGAAATGGCGATCAGATGGGTTGTACCAGTATTATAAAAGGATTGGACCAGATTTTGTGGCAGATTGCTGCGGATACCAAGCAAGATTGCCTGCGCCAGTGCCGCCTGTGGTTGTGGAATGATCCTGGAAATAGCATCAGCCATAATGATACGTAACGAGTAAATCCATCCCAACAGAGAAACCCCGTTATCTTTCTGGAGCACCTGTATGGATGGATAATTAATTACCGAATAGATGCCACGATTTGAAAGGTATCTTTTATAATCAAAGTCTGCATAGTTTTCAGGAGTTTCCACTTTGCCCGAAAGCTGTATCAGATCTCCATAGTGGATATCTTTATAGAATGGCAATCGTACAAGAGCATCTCCGCCTATAGGAAAAGTCTTGTCCTCAACAGTAATTCTACTGCAGGATAAGCGAAACGTTATTGAACGCCCGTGGATTTCTGGCTGATCTGATATCATACCGACCACAGTTACAGATGCCGCATCATTATAAAAGCGCAGCTGTTTATCGTTTACAGGTTCAACAGATGATTGGAATCTCAGGATACCAACAGCAAAGGATATTATGCATAAGGCAATCAGGATAAAGGGCTTTCGATTTCCTCTAATCAGAATGGCCACTATGAAAAATGGCAATGATATAAGCGGTATCCATAATGGCAGCTTTACAAATGGCCCTAAAGCTATACCGGCTATCCAGGAAATCCCGATATAAATAAGAGGCATACCGTTTTAGTCTCCAGCAACAGTATAGGATCTAATTTTTTCAACAAGCGATTCGCTGAAGCCTTCAATATGGAGTAGGTCATCTACACTGCGGTATGGTCCATGTTTATTACGGTAATCAACAATCAATCTGGCTCTGCTTTCCCCGATACCGGGTAATGCCTGTAATAGCCAGATATCCGCCCGGTTAAGGTTTACCTTCTGGGGCTGGGATAACCGTGTTTTGTCCGGCACGTGGATGGTTATGCAGAGTATATCTGCATTGTCACTTAAACCGGCCGAAGTTAACAGGCTGTTTACGGTGTCATCACCCCGCACAGTGTAAATACCGGGTCTGATTACGGCGCCATCGATAAAGACACTGCCTGTTATATTGGCAGAGGCAGAATTTGACAGTATGATTTCGTCCGCTTTAAGTTGCCCCAATTTCAAAGCAAAATAGAAAAGACCGGAAATCAGGCTTAGCGTAAGGAATGATGCTATAATAAGCCATATTTTATCTGCAGCACCCTGCATAAACTACCTCCATTTAGCTGTTTGTGCGCATACGGTGATAGAATTTTATCATATATGGAAAATATAAAAACTGTAACTGTAAACAAAAAAGCGTATCACGATTATCATATCATCGGAAGCTATGAAGCTGGGCTGGCCCTGAAAGGATCGGAAATTAAATCTATACGATTGGGGAGGGTTAATATAAAAGATGCATATGCCCGGCCTGAGAATGGTGAATTATGGCTTTATAATTCACATATTGCAGCTTATCAAACAGGAGGATTCGGCTCCCATCAACCAGACCGCAAGCGTAAACTCTTGATGCATAAGGCTCAGATTGCTGAACTGTCATCTCTGGCCAATCAAAAAGGTTTGACTCTTATACCCCTGCGGATATATATTAAAAATGGTATAGCAAAACTCGAACTGGGAATAGGGCGGGGCAAAAAGCAGTACGATAAACGGGAAGTTATTGCCAGACGTGACACTGAACGTGAAGTAGAAAGAGCCTTGAAAACAAGGCATCGATCAGGACATTAAAATCAGAATACGTGGGGGCGCGTGGCTTCGACAGGGAAAAGCCTACAGTATGGCAGGCCGAGGTGCTATCAACCTCGTAAATCTGGTAGCAAAAGACAACTGCCGAAGAAGCAGTTCCTGTAGCCGCCTAATTTAGGAGGCTCGTCCAACCTTTCCTCGTCCCGGTGGGAAGGGATTGGGCGAAGAAATGCTGGGATGCACCAGCCCCATGCCGATAAGGCTGGCCAAGATATAATCGGCTGGCCCGCTCAAACTCGGCCGAGCAGAGGTTGATCGGGTGAGATTAAAATGCCGGCTATGCCTGTAGAGGTACTGGCAACTTTTTTCTGGACGGGGAGTTCGACCCTCCCTCGCCTCCACCAGAAAATCTTTTTCAATTATCCTACTTTATTGCAGTGTGTATAGCAGCAGCACCGAAGAATAACTTACGTGACGTAACATTCACGAAGCCTGAGTTTAAGAGGAAATCCTCCATTTCTTTAACTGAAAAGAAATCACGAACTGATTCTACCAGATAGCGGTAAGCCTCTTTGTTGCCCGATAAAAGATAACCCGAGGTAAAAACCCAGCTACTCAGATAAAGGTTATCGCACAGGCGGATAAAAGCACAAGAAGGCTGGCTACTTTCTACAATGACAAACCTGCCGCCGGATCTGAGAACGCGGAAAATTTCTTTTAAGTATATTGGTCTCATAGGATTGTTAAAAGTAAGATTTCGGAAGGCAAATGAAATACCAATGCAGTCAAAATAACAGTCCTCAAACGGGAGTTTGGCAACATCAGCGTGGATAAAAGATATTTTGTTGGTGAAAGACCGCTGTTTTCGGGAGGCAATCACCAGCATAGGCTGACTGTAATCAACTCCAGTAATTTCGGGATTATATCTGGCTAATTTGGCAATGGTAATAGCAAGATCTCCGGTCCCACAGCACAGGTCCAATATCCTTGTCGGATTTCCTTCCAAACATGCCAGTGCGGCTTTTTCCCGCCATCCAGTATCCATACCGAATGTGATAATATGATTGATCAGGTCATAACGTACAGGAATGCGGGTAAAGATTTGATGCAGGTGCTTTCTTACTACGGAATTATCCACAGTTTCAAACATAACTATTTAAATTCTTATAAAACCGGACAGCAAATAGCCTACACCAATTAATACCTGTGTAAGCAAAACTACCATGACATTGGTGCCCATGGCGGGAACGAGCTTGTCAAGTTCTCGATATCTGAATGAACCCCGCATAGCTTTTATAGCAATAGGTAGAGTCAGGAGGGCTATTAGTGTAAATGGTGGCATAGTTTTAAATAGAACGGCACCGATAATCCATAAATAGACCATGAGGGTAAAGACCGTATAAAAAATGGCTGCACCTTTTCCTCCCAGTGTTATCGGTAAATTCTTCCTTTTACCTACCTTATCAGCTTCTATATCGGGAAACTCATTAAGCAGTAGAAGATTATGCACCAGTAACCCGGAGGGAATGGATGCTATCAAAGCATGTACCGTATACTGGCCGGATTGAGAAAAATACATGCCAAGGACGGGTAAAATGCCAAGACCAAGTCCGGGAGACCATTCTGGCCAGTAACACTTTTGAATAAGAGGGCTATAAAAAACAATACAGAAAGCTGCCATAATAAGAAGAGGCAAAAGCAACCAGCCCTTGATGAGGATGAAATAGATGCCCACCGGAATTGCCAGAACAAGGCTGACTATACTTATCCAGAGGACTTCACCTGAAGTAATTCGACCTTCTCTAATCATCCCGCTGCCACCGCTAAAGGGGGTAAGAATAGTTACCCTATCAATTCCGCTCCTGTAATCGAAGTAGTCGTTCAAAGTGTTAACACTTATATGCGTCAGTATTAAACCGATGGTTGCAAGTACTGCCTCCCATAAATTGAAAAAACCGTCATACCAGGCTATGCTGGTACCGGTAAACCCTAAAACTACGGAAAGTATGAGAAATTGCGGTCTGGTCTCAAGGAAATACAACTTACCTTTCATGATGCTCCCATAATTTGCTTTTAGTTAGATTGGACATTATACCAAAAAGGCAAGAGTTAAAAATAAAATACTGTAATTATCTGATGACGTGTAATGTGTTTACCAGGGATCTATATACATCCCTCCAGATTCCTTCTTATACTCGGGGGAGATGGATTTCAGACCGCGTAGAATCCAGCGCCTCGTTTCAGCAGGATCAATAACCGAGTCTATCTCCATATACGATGCCATGTTCACTGCTTTACCCATCGTATAGGCCTGATCGACCAAGAATTTGTATAGTTTATCACGTTCTTCTGGATCTTTAACCGCTTCAAGCTCTTTACGAAAGCCGTGTTTTACTGCGCCTTCAAGCCCCATGCCGCCAAATTCCCCCGTAGGCCACGAGGTGGTAAAGAATGAGTCGTGAAATCCACCGGCAGCCATAGCCATAGCACCCAAACCATATCCTTTCCGTAGTACAATCGTAAAATAAGGCACTGTCATCTTGGCTCCTATAACGAACATGCGGCATACATGCCGTACCTGGGCGCGTGTTTCAATTTCCGGTCCAACCATAAATCCAGGGGTATCACACAGAGATACTACAGGCAACCGGTGAACATTGCATAACTGGAGAAAGCGTGCGGCCTTATCGGCACCTTCTGCCTCTATTGCCCCACTCATATAGACCGGGTCGTTAGCGATCAAACCAAAAGGTATACCTTCTATGCGTATTAGTGCGGTTATCATGCCGGGTCCAAACTGACGTCTTAGTTCGATAACAGAACCGAAATCTGCCAGCGTTTCAATCACAGCTCGGACATCATAGATATGCAGACGGTTCTCAGGTATAAGCCAGCGCAGTTTGCGTTGATCATCAGCTTCCCATTCGTCAACCGAACCCTGGAAATAGGAAACATATTTTTTAGCCACGGCAACAGCTTCAGTCTCGTCGGCCACTGCTATATCGACGACTCCATTTTTGGTTTGAACATCAATTGATCCTATTTCTTCAGGTCTTACAACACCAAGTCCGCCACCTTCAATCATTGCCGGTCCTCCCATACCGATATTGCTGTTTTTAGTTGCTATAATTACATCACAACATCCGAGCAGAGCCGCGTTACCGGCAAAGCACGGTCCTTCAACTATCCCTATCAGAGGCACCCTTCCACTTAGCGCCCCGAATCGGTTAAAGGTGGTTAGATCGAGGCCAGCTACTGCATTTGCATCTGTATCACCAGGTCTTCCCCCACCTCCCTCCGCAAACAGAAAGGTGGGTAATCTCCACCTGTTGGCCAGTTCCAGCATACGATCCATCTTTTTATGGCTGAACAAGCCCTGTGTGCCTGCAAGAACGGTATAATCATAAGCCAGAACCATACATCTGGCTTTATCATCGCTAAACAGCGATCTGTTGACCGTGCCAATCCCCGTGATCAGTCCGTCAGCAGGCGTATTTTTCATCAGGTCTTCCAGAGTTCTTCTGCTACGTTGTGCTGCAACGACCAGCGCCCCGTACTCTATAAAACTTCCCGGGTCGCACAGGTCATCAATATTTTCCCTTGCGGTACGCTGATTCTTCTTGTGTCTCCTAGCAACAGCTTCCGGACGGTTTGCATCAAGAGTATAGGCATGCCGCTGGATAACAGCCGCAAGATCTGACCTGATAGCATCCAGATCTATAGCCTCACCGCCGGTTTTAGCGGTTACCGAAACCTCCGCTTCTTCCAAAAATATAAGGACATCACCCTTAGCTATTGTTTCATCTGGTGAAACACATATAATGCGTACGTACCCACTGCGGTCGGATGATATCACATGCTGCATCTTCATCGCTTCCAATATGACCAGTTTTTGCCCTGCGGCAACCTCATCACCCTCTTTTACCTCGACACTTACCACGCAGCCCTGCATGGGAGAGATAATAGGTACCATTCCCTGAGGAGTTTCAACGGTCTTTTGTGTTGCCTGTTTTATTCCGCCAGATATGTTTGTTTTGTAAAATCGTAACTTTTCATCTTCAGAAATGCGTGCCAGAGATGCGGCATTATCGTCTATAAATCGAGTATAAACATCATCATGAATGACTTCTGGGCGGCTCAATAGGTTTATCAGAAATGGTATATTTGTGTTTACACCGCTGATACGAAACTCCCTGAGTGTACGCTGGGCCCGTGCAACCGCATCTTCGAAACGGGGTGAATGTGATGTGACGACCACTTTGGCCAGCAATGAGTCAAAAGATGGGTTCACGGTATATCCACTATATCCGTACCCATCAACCCGAATGCCCGGTCCCGAAGGCACTTCATAAACCTGTATTACGCCACCCTCAGGCAAGGCATTGCCCTTTTCATCGATAGTTTCCATGTTAATACGCATCTGGATGGCATAGTAGCGAGGTGTGGTTGCATTCTTATTAAGGCCGATATCAGCCAGCGATTTGCCATCAGCTATCTCTATCTGCGCCCTTACCAGGTCTATGTCTGTGATTTCTTCGGTTACGGTATGCTCGACCTGAAGCCTTGGATTAACCTCCATAAACGCATATAATGCATCATCCGAGGCTTTACTTTCTACCAGAAATTCAAACGTCCCAAGGCTCAAGTAATGAGATTCTTTGGCGATTTTAAGTGCTGCTGATGTGATTTTTTCACGCAGGCCAGGCGAAAGTACAGGACAGGGAGTTACTTCGATGACTTTCTGGTTACGTCTCTGAAGCGTGCATTCGCGTTCACCCAGATGTATGACATCTTTACCATCACCGATAACCTGAACCTCAACATGCCGGGATCTGGGGATGAACTGCTCTACGTAAACATCACAGGAACCGAAGGCAGTGCTGGCTTCAGCCTGGCAGAGTTTGAAGGCCTGTTCAAGATCGGACTCGGTATAAACAGGCCTTATGCCACGGCCACCACCACCCATGACCGCTTTTACCATAATGGCAGCATTTCTGCCCAGTGACCTAAAGAAATTCCTTGCTTCCTCAAGTGATGTTGCACCCTGCGTACCGGGCAGTAGTGGTACCCCACAACATCTGGCCAACGCTCTTGCTGCGACTTTATCTCCAAAGAGCCCAAGTAAATCCGGACGAGGTCCAATGAAAACCAATCCTTCCTGTTCGCAACGTCGTGCAAAATCTGCTTTCTCACTTAAAAACCCATAACCCGGGTGAATGGCATCGCATTCATTTGCTTTGGCTATATCGATAATCTGTTCCATATCGAGATAAGCAGTTACACCTTTACCGTTGAGTGCAAAGGCCTCATCGGAGGCCAGGACATGCAAAGATTTAGAATCATCGGCAGAATAAACTGCCACTGTCTTGATGCCGAGATCTGCAGCAGCGCGGGCAATGCGGATGGATATTTCACCTCTATTGGCTATAAGAATTCTGGATATTTTCATTTATACTCCCGTCCTATTATTAGCTTTTAAGACAGTAAATTTAAAACGTTATTTTCTAAAATATAAATTGTCAGTTAATTTCAGCGGCCTATCTAAAAAGCTAGAAAAATAAATACTCATAAGTATGATATAGATTTTCCATCAAAGTATAGCAATTTTCACTATATTTATCAGCGTTTTAGTTCACGGCCGTAGTAAAAATCTGGAGATCACCATGCGCTGCACTTCTGAGGTTCCTTCATATATGGTGGTTAGTTTGGCGTCACGAAAGTATCGCTGCATGGGCGAATCCATCATATAACCGTAGCCGCCCATAATTTGAATGCCCTCAATGCTTGCTTTCATAGCGAGCTCGGTTGCGGTCAGCTTAGCCATAGCTGCATAAAGCGAAAACGGCTCATTTCTATCAGCCAGCCACGCGGCTTTATAGGTTAACAGGCGAGCCGCTTCAAGTTGGGTGAATATATCAGCCAATTTATGGCTTATACCCTGATTATTCCCAATAGGAATGCCAAATTGCCTCCGTTCCATTGCATAAGGTACAGCTTTATCCAGCACTGCCTGAGCAATACCAACACCTTGAGCGGCGATACCTATCCTTCCATAATCTAAAATTGAAAGGCAGATAGACATACCCTGCCCTTCTTCACCAAGCCGGTTTTCAACGGGCACGCTGCACTCGTTGAAAACCAGATTGCAGTTGGTTGCCGCACGCATACCAAGCTTGTCGTATTTTCTCCCTTTTGTGTAGCCGGGCATACCTGTCTCCACTATGAATGCGGTCATACCGCGTTTTCCCAGCACGGGTATATTAGCAAATACAATAGCAGTATCACAGACATCTCCATTAGTGATAAATACTTTAGTGCCATTTAACACGTAATAATTTCCCTGCCGGATGGCCGTAGATTTTATTGAGGCGATATCGCTACCGGCTTCGGATTCTGTAATGCCAAAAGCACCAACCTTTTCTGCCTGTGCCAGCGCAGGCAGATACTTTTTTTTCTGATCGTCTGTACCGTGCATATAAATAGGCTCAGTACATAAGGCAAGGTGGGCATTGAGAATATCTGAAGTGGAAGCGCAGGCAACAGCAAGTTCTTCCGCAGTTATAGCAAAAGATAAATGATCACCCCCAGCGCCACCGAATTCTTCGGGTATGCACAATCCCGTTAAACCAAGCTTTCCCATGGATTTAAAATTATCCATAGGAAATTCCTGTTTTCGGTCATATTTATCAGCAACCGGTGCTACAGATGACCTTGCAAATTCGCGAACCCTGGCACGCAGTAAGTTATGCTTCTCATCTAATGTAAAATTCAATCGATACCTCCGCATCAAAAATTTATAGGTTTTATTTTAACCCCATTTATCAGTTGATGCATTATTCGTCAAGAATTAAATATTTAAAAAAATGTACCTTATTGAAAATTGACTTTAGTGTATAAGGTACATATGCTAGTAAAATGTAAGATATTCGTGTATACTTTACCATGTTATTTTATCTGCTTGTTTATCTGCTTGCTTTAAGGGGGTGGGAACCTTGAAAATTTATACGCTGATCTAATATTAACAAAACTCCATTTTCTTCAATCAACATTATTATCATGGGTATCAAGTACGGGAGGTAGAATTTAGAGGTGAACGGATCAAAGATAACTATTATTTTACTGATCATTGCTCTATGTATGATTCTTGCAGGCGATCTTCTGGCGTTTTTTGTACAAACAGATTTTGGCAACATAAAAGTCAAAGATGTTCGATTTGCCGGAACTAACGGCATCATGATGAGTGGTCTGCTCTATATTCCCAAAAACGCAACTGCTAAAACTCCGGCTCCCGGTATTCTGGCTGTTCACGGCTATATCAATTCCCGCGAGACTCAGGATGGATTTGCTATAGAATTCGCCAGACGTGGATATGTGGTTTTAGCCCTGGATGAAACCGGTCACGGCTATTCCGATCCGCCAGCTTTTGCTAATGGTTTCGGCGGAATAGACGGATTAAGATATCTTCGTACGCTCGACTTTGTGGATGGTAAGAACATAGGTATGGAAGGACACTCAATGGGGGGCTGGGCGATACTGGTAGCGGCAGCGGTGATACCGGATGGCTACAAATCATTTGTATTTGAAGGATCATCAACCGAAACACTGGGTACACCCAAAGGTTCAGCAACCTTTCCTCGAAATGTAGCTTTGGTATTTTCTCAGTGGGACGAGTTTGCCGGGTTTATGTGGGGCGCCCCCATGGCACCAATGATTGTTAAGACAGACAAGCTGAAGGCCCTTTTTGGTACAACCGAAGACGTAGTAGTAGGTAAGCTTTACGGTTCCATATCCGATGGAACTGCCCGTAAATTGGTCATGCCCAGGAATACCCATCCTTGGGATCACATGTCCACAGAATGCATCGGTGCCGCGGTGGCATGGTTTCAACAGACCCTAGATGGGGGCAACAAGTTGCCACCGGAAAATCAGATATGGATCTGGAAGGAGATCGGCAATTTAATTGCTCTGGCTGGTATGATTTTACTGTTTTTCCCCGTAGGGGCACTGCTATTGAAAACAGCATTCTTTAAAGAGCTGGCCGGAACCCCTGCCGAACCCAAACCACTAAAAGGAGCGGGATGGTGGATAGGAGCTATTATATTTGCTATACTGACCGGCGCACCGTTCCTTAGTTATAAAGAATTCCCCGTCCAGCTAAAAATACCGGCTTCGGCTTTTCTTTCACAGAATATCACCACACAAATGCTCTCATATGCCCTGATGAGTGGCATTGTGGCAGCTATCTTCTTCTTGATTTTCCATTTTGCCATTAACCGCAAAGTCAATGCCACCGGCGACAATTATGGTCTTACCTGGTCCACCAAATTAGACTGGATTAAGATAGCTAAATCCTTCCTGCTGGCCTTGCTGGTAGCACTTGCAGGATATGTGACACTTCTTATTTCAAGCTGGCTATTTACAGTCGATTACAGATTCTGGATATTCGCAGTGAAGCCCATGTCGAATTTACAGTTCATGATATTCCTGTGCTATCTCATTTTCTTCATCCTTGCCTGGATAGGAATAGCCACAGTTTTACATGGCGAATTAAGGCCATTGATTAAAGGTAAAGAATTAAGCATGGGTGCCGAAATGCTGGTAAACATGGCTTTGCTTGTCGCAGGATTTCTCGGATTCTTCCTTTTCATGTATGTACCACTCTTCACCACAGGTATACTGGGTAATCCATATGAGCCGTTGTGGGCTATAATTGGTATCCAGTATCTGTATTCAATGCCTATCAGCGCATTTATACTTACTTACTTCTACAGGAAAACGGGACATATCTATGTCGGTGTATTTTTGGTAGGTCTTTTCCTCACATGGCAGATAGTGGCTTCACAGGCGACACACTTTGGTTTCTAACAGCTGGCTTATTGAATAATTGCTTGATATGATGGTTCGTGCTGCGTTAACGCAGCACGAACTATTTGTTCATGTCTTTCACTCAATATATACTATGCCTTAATCTCCAGACCTTCTAATATGAGCTCGCCGGCTATCCTTGCCGCTTTGCCTGCAGGCAAACGGCATTTTTTAGAAGCATCGGCCCTGATAAACTCTTTCTGATCGGTCTGATCTGCCAGATTAAAACTTTTTCCGAAAATTTTGTGCTGAACATCCCTGCAGTTACACCCACCCATTTCCTGCTCGAAGAGTCTGCACAGTTTGCGGGCGGCTCCTGTTGTGCGTTGAACAGCTACGAAATCTTCTGCTCTTTCTCTGCCAAAGGCGAGACCAAGCGCCATAATAGCTCCTATTACAGCACCGCATGTCTCCCCTCGCAGGGCTATGCCCGGCATAGCCGTAGCTGCCTTCAGTACTTCCCTGTTTCCAAGGTGAAATTCTTCCTGCAAAGCAAGCAATGTGCCCTGGGCACAGCTTCCAAATAACTCCTCATAATCGCCCGCTTTTTGTTCCAATCGACTGAGAATTTCCTCTTTGTTACGGTCGAGATACATTTATTAAACCTCCATTCTAACAAAATCTCTTATGGACGTACTGGATTATGCTGCGGGAAAATATGAATACCCCAATATCCTAAGTAAGCGAATAGTATATGTTTGGGCAACCTGCCCAAAATACCAACCAGAATGAATTTCCACAGAGGATACTTTAGCACACCCGCTGCTATACCAGCCAGATCAAACAACGGGTTAGGAATGAATGCGAGAACGAATATAGTTAAACTCCCCCATTTCGACATCCAGCCGGCCACACGCTCATAGTTTTTTGTATCCCGTACGGCTATACGTCCGCTGTATCCCAGCAAATATCCGGTAGTTTCGCCTAACGATGCACCAAGAGCAGAAGCAATCCCCACCCACAACGGGTCCAGAGAGTTAAGTGATACAGCTCCAATAAGTGAAGTTAATGCCAGGCCGGGAATCGGTATAATCAAAGTAGCCGAGGCTGCTAACGATATAATAAAGATCGCTGTATATTTCAGACCCCAGTACCTGGCCATGAGCAGAGCAAAATTAGCGATAGCTTCCCGCTGCCAGAACAGGAAAACGACGAGCAAAATGACAAAAACCAGCGATAGAAGCTGAAATAGATGCTCCCTATTCCAGAAATGCTTTCTGTTAGTGTTTTTCGGATCGGTAATTTGTTCTGCCAATATTATCCCTTTCAATAATACTATATTTGTGGCAATATACTTGCATATTTTTCCGTTCTACTCAGTCCGGCTTCTGACTGCATCAACCAGGTCATCCAGCATAGTTCGATAGCACGATATCCGGTACAAGGAGCGAGTTTTTCTATTAACAGAATGAAGTCTATATCTGATTTTGGGTGAGGTATATTTACCCTATCCAATATCTGAAAAAGAACTTTTTTTACTATTTTATCGGGCATCACCGTATCCATACCACCCATCATTCTCAGATACTGATAAGTATTAATGCCCACCCCTTTGATTTTGCCGATAGGGTCAAGCTGCCATCCCTTTAAATCTGCATGCTTTGCCCAGTGTATCAAAGCTTCTCTATCGCTGATTTTATACTTATTTTTGAGGGTTGATAAATAGGTAGCTACCTCTCTGGCGACTTGCCATGATCGTGCATTTTTCCATATAGGGATTAATTTATCGCTATCGGCATCGGCAAGCTCCTCCATAGTTGTAATAATTCCCGGTTCAACTAAATTGATGCGAAAAAGTTCGACTTTGGGAACTACCGATTGAAAATAATTCAGTCCGATGGAATCAAAGGCGGCATCAACCACCATTAGGACTGCATTGCTGTGCCATCTGGCTACAGCCAGACAACGATTGCAGTGCTCATGGACCATAGGCACCTGCTGCATATATTCTCTCACGATCAATTTTAGCAGGTTGATATCGTATTTCGTCTTCATGCAAGTACAAATAATCATTAAATCAAAATTTATACCAGCCCAGTACGATTATAATTGTCATCGCCACTGCGGATATAATTGCACCAATCCATCCCAGAAGTGAAAGAGCTGTAACGATGATACCGGCCATTAAGACTCCACAGAATACCGATAGCAGTGATGGTAAAAATTTTAATCCCACAATGAAAGCAAGGATCGAACCAGTCCATGCACCAGTAAAAGGTAAAGGAATACCCACGAAAAGTGCAAGACCCAGCCATTCGTATCTTTGTATTTTTTTCTCATGTTTTCTGGTACGCACAAATACCCAGTTTATCAACTTTTCTCCAGGTTTTACCAGACTTAAAAGTCTCGCCAGTGAATCAAAAAAGAGCAATAAAATGGGCACGGGCAACATGTTGCCAACGATGGAAACGCACAAAGCCTTATACCATGGCATGGCAAATGTATACATTCCAACAGGAATAGCCACTCGAAGCTCCGCTATCGGCAAAGCCGAGATAAGCAACACTATCAGCTCAGGAAGTAATTGAAGATTGAGAAACCATTCAAGCGCATTCATTAAAGGTCGGATTGCCTTTTATTAATGCATCATTATAGCATCAAATTAATAAGCATTTGATGATTTACAGGCGCAATTGTTGCATAAATATCGGATTATGTTTTATGCTTAATTGATAATAAACTAAAATCAGGTGAGGGGAAATATGTCCGGTCATTCTAAGTGGGCACAAATAAAGAGGCAAAAAGGTGTTGCCGATTCCCGGCGTGGCGCAATTTTTACTAAACTGACGCGTGAGATAATTATAGCAACAAGACAAGGGGGGCCGAATCCAGAGGCTAACTTTCGATTGCGGCTTGCTATTCAGAGGGCACGCGACAATAACATGCCCAAGGAAAATATCGAAAATGCTATAAAAAAGGGGAGCGGCGCAGTAGAAGGAACCACCTTCACCGAGATGATCCTGGAAGGATATGGCCCTGCCGGAGTGGCTATTTTACTTGAGGTTATGACAGATAACCGTAATCGTACAGTATCTGAGATCAGAAGCACCTTTCAGAAATATAACGGCAATATGGCAGAGGCTGGCAGCGTTTCCTGGCTATTTGAAAATACGGGAGTGATTACTATTGATACGAATGGAATTGATCCAGATGAACTGTCATTATATGCGCTGGATGCGGGTGCAAAGGATGTTAAGGAAGACAAAGGCCTGCTCGAAATTTATACCGACCCGCACGATTTTGAAGCGGTTAAAATGGCTATTGAAAAGAGGAAAAAGCCTTTATCTGCAGAAGTGACTATGGTACCTAAAAGCACAGTTACACTGTCTGAGAAAGAGGCTTTACAGACTATAAAGCTGCTAGAAAAGCTGGAAGAGCTGGACGACGTCCAGAGGGTTTTTTCCAATCTGGAATACAGTGACGCCTTGATTGAAAAACTGAAAGCTGAAGCCTGACGTATGACCGCCATCGTGCATGAGTCAAAGGCATTACAATGCGTGTATTAGGTGTTGATCCCGGCACATTATACATGGGTTATGGCATTGTAGAAGAAACTGGTAGAAATAGAATTTGCATGGTAAATTGCGGCGTGATTTCGGCACCACAGAAAATGTCGATCGAATTAAGGCTTTGCCGTATGTATGATGCTCTGGTAAAGTTGATCACAGAATTTAAACCTGATGCGGTTGCAATAGAAGAACCATTTGTGGCTAATAATGCACGCTCTGCTCTTGCTATTGGAAGAGCTCAGGCTGTGGCTATTTTAGCCGCAGTTCAGGCTGGATTGCACGTTGAGCGTTATATGCCTACCGAAGTTAAACAGATGGTCACCAGCTATGGGCGAAGCAGCAAGGAACAGGTACAGGAAGTAGTCAAACTTCAATTGGGTATTACTGGGCTTCCAGAGGCTACAGATGCCGCCGATGCATTGGCGGTAGCCATCTGTCATCTTAATCAAAAACATATGCAGGAAATTATTAAAAGGGGTTACTGATTTAGATGATCGTAGCAATTGAAGGAACAGTAATAAACAAAGGTAGCAATAGTGTAATTATTAAAACAGGGCCCTTAAGCGTTCTACTTTATGTTCCCGGTTCTACGATCGCAAAGCTGGGAAATATCGGAAGTAATGTGTCACTGTATACCCATTTATACGTACGGGAAGATATGCTCGCTTTATACGGTTTTTCAACATGGCAGGAACTAAATATTTTTGAGCAATTAATCACTGTTACCGGCATAGGACCAAAGGTAGCCCTAGCTTTACTTACAGCGCTTAACACAGAACAAATCATAACTGCCATATTAAGTGGCAATACGGACCTTCTCAGCCAGGTGCCAGGCATCGGCAAAAAGACAGCCGGCCGCATCATACTCGATCTTAAAGGCAAACTGGAAAAAGGATGGGAAGGTGAAGTATCATCTTCAATTTCTTCGCTGGATAATGATGCCCTGGCCGCATTAACCGGTCTTGGCTATTCTGTAAGGGAAGCTACTCAGGCATTAAGCAATATACCCGTTACGGAAGGGATGACGGTTGAGGATAAAATCAGACTGGCCCTGCAGCGTCTCGCGAGGTAGCTATAATTATCTAATTTTCTTAATCAAATCAGAACCTATAAATACATTTAAACCATACATTTTTCGATATTTGGTTTTTGGTAAATGCGCTTTATAATTAAAATACGATGCATTCATTTAAAATTGTATCTGATTTCAAGATGACCGGTGACCAACCTGAAGCTGTTGACGCTCTGGTAAGAGGTATAGAACAGGGTTTTGACAAACAGGTACTTCTGGGTGTCACCGGAAGTGGTAAAACCTTCACCATGGCCAATGTGATAGAAAGATTGCAACGCCCTACTCTGGTCATGTGTCATAATAAGACGCTGGCAGCACAGCTGGCTACCGAATTTAAAGAGTTTTTCCCCGATAATGCGGTCGAATACTTTGTCAGTTACTATGATTATTATCAGCCCGAAGCATATATCCCGCAAACCGATACGTATATTGAAAAGGACACCGATATAAACGAAGAAATAGATAAATTACGACATGCTGCCACACGTGCCCTGTTGACCAGAAGAGACGTTCTGATTGTAGCCTCGGTTTCCTGCATATATTCTCTGGGCGAGCCGGACGAATATCGAAGCTTTGTGGTAACAATCAACAAGGGCGAAAAGATAGAGCGCAACAAGCTGGTTCGCCGATTTGTGGATATGCAATATGAAAGAAACGATTACGACTTTTCTCGCGGTAAATTTCGTATACGCGGTGATACAATTGAGATATTGCCATCTTATGAAGAAGTTGCCATTCGTATTGAATTCTGGGGTGACGTTATTGAACGTATCATAGAGATCGACAGTTTGACCGGAGAGCTGTTAACTGAAAGACAGTCGGTTGACATTTTCCCCGCCAAGCATTTTGTCACATCACCTGAGAGACTTGAGTTGGCAATAAACGACATACGTAAAGAGCTCGAACAAAGGATAAACGAATTTAAACAACAGGGCAAACTCCTGGAGGCAGCTCGTATTGAGCAACGTACAAATTACGACATTGAGATGCTTACCCAACTCGGATATTGCAACGGTGTGGAGAATTATTCTCGACATCTCCAGCGTAGGCCAGCCGGAAGTCCTCCATGGACTCTGCTTCACTATTTCCCCGAAGATTTTATCCTGTTTATTGACGAGTCTCATATGACCATTCCGCAAATTCGCGGTATGTACCACGGTGACATGAGTCGCAAACAAACTCTGGTTGATTATGGATTCAGGCTGCCATCTGCTCTCGATAACCGCCCATTGAATTTTTCAGAATTCGAAAAGATAATCAATCAAGTCATTTTTGTATCGGCTACGCCTGGTCCATATGAGTACGGTACCAGCAAACAAGTTGTGGAACAGCTCGTCCGCCCGACGGGTTTACTGGAGCCCACGGTAGAAGTCAGGCCGACCACGGGCCAGATTGACGATTTAATTCATGAGATAAAGATAAGAGTTGATAAGGGTGAGCGCTGCCTGGTCACCACCCTGACAAAGAAAATGGCTGAGGAGCTTTCAGATTATCTCCGCGAGATGGAGATAAAAACGCACTATTTACACTCTGAGGTGGACACGCTGGAACGCGTGGAAATTCTGCGCGATCTGCGGCTGGGTGTATACGATGTCGTAGTTGGTATTAATTTGCTGAGGGAAGGTCTCGATTTACCCGAGGTCAGCCTTGTGGCAATTCTGGATGCAGATAAAGAGGGTTATCTAAGATCAAAAGATGCATTGATCCAGACAATGGGCCGTGCCGCACGACATATTGATGGGCACGTTATATTGTATGCTGATAAATTAACCGACTCCATGAAGAACGCTATCGATGAGACTTACAGAAGACGTCGTATTCAGGAAAAATATAATATAGAACACGGTATAAAACCGCAGAGCATTAAGAAGGCTATCAAAGATATAACCGAGAGGGTTAAAGTTGTCGCTGAAGAAAGAGCTAAATATCAGACAGTACCGGCACCACCAGAGGAAATCGCCAGATTGATCAGAGAGTTAGAAGCCCAGATGAAAAAAGCTGCTAAAAATCTGGAGTTTGAAAAGGCTGCCCTCCTACGCGATCGTATAATTGAGCTCCGTAAAGATGAAGAAACAATGTTTCCGATCCGCATTAAAAAACAATCAGTTTAATGAAATGGCATATTCTGCATGAATCCGTATGCACTGCTAACGATATTTAGATTACATCAATGCTGAGCGGAAATTTGGACAATGCCTCACAACCTTTGGCAGTAATCAGTATGGGATTTTCATAGCGAAAACCTATGTTTTCTTCCGGACAGGCATATTGAACTGCACATATCAGCATTTCATTTTTTTGATATACGTGGTCTGGATTTGTCCAGTAGTCGAATGGCCCATCATTTAGTCCTATACGCCATTCATCTCCCATCATCCCGATACCGTGTTCAAAACCGGGCACCAGATAGTCCTGAAATCCACGTTCTTCAGCAAAAGCCAGCATCTCATCAGCTAACCTCGATGGTGTAATTCCCGGTTTATAAGCTCCGAGCACCTTATTTATTAGATCAACGAAGTTTCGAGCATGCCACAGTTGTCTTCTGGTTGCTTTCCCGAGGAAATAATTATGGGAGTGATCGCCCAGTCCGCACTTGAACATAGCATGGAGGTCAACCATCAGGGATTCCCCAATTTTAAGCTTTTTTCTTGTAGCTGGGGTACAGGCACCGGCTGCCAGACCGGTACGATAACCAGATGCGATCTCGTTTCCTCCCGTGAATGACCATTCCCATTCGCTGCCAGCTTTTCGCATAGCATATGCCGCCAGCCCGGCAATCTCCGTCTCCGTCAGCTCGGTAAAATCGCTATTTTTAAGCGCATCATATACCGCTTTATGCCCTATATCTACAATCCGCGATGCTTCACGAAATCGATTGATAGTACCTTCATCTTTAATCATGGAAAGTTTATCTACAATTATATGGGCATTTTTGAATGTGGCTTTGGGGAGAGCGGCCTTAAGCATGACAAATTCGAACAGTGTGAGATGTCCCTCAGGCAAGTAAGTCCCCATGCCTGTTTCCATGCCGATAATACCCTTCCCACTTTTTAAATGGGGCTTTATAAGCATCTGCAATAAAGAAATTTGATCCTGACCGCCCATAGGGCCATAACCGAGGATATGATCCTGATCCAGCCATGATTCGTCCGCCACACGCGCAGCATCAATAACAAACGTAATAGCCGTTGGAAGGCCTTCAGGCGGTATAACTATATAGGACCTCCATGGGCAAAAAGCATCAAGCGTCCACGATAAGGTACGCAATCTCGTGCCCAGATATACATCTATATTGTTTTTTGCCATTTCTTTCTGGATGGACTTAATGCGTTTGGGAAAATCGATAAAGTATAGATCTTCTTTTGTCAGCTTTTTTTCTGGCATTCAGTTCACTCTCCGAATTTAAAATTCCGTGGGTATGGTTGCGATTACTTCATTAAGGCGATCAACGGTAGGCGACAGAGTAAGAGCTTTTACCAAGTTACCTTTTAACATCATTTTCCCCGACATAAGAGCAGCACGAGCTTTCAACTCCCCACGTGAGATTCTGGCAAACTGATCATAATCAGCTGTAATGGTAAACTCTGCTTTGGGAAGTGCACCTTCCACAATAGATATGGACTCGATATTACCGTTCTTTAAGCTGTAAAAAACGGCCCTTGTCTTACCATCGGGACATCTGGTATTAATCGTTAACATAGAGGAAGTAATATGCTTCATCTTTTCGGGCGTCAGTTCTTTTCTACACCTTCTCAATACTTCATCTGCCCATTCTTTGCTCAGATACTCGAACTTTTTCTCCGGCACCGGTCACCTCCCTAAAATTATTTTATTGATAAATACCAAGCTATTTCTGAAGGCCCGCTAATTATTTTCTAAAACTGCTCAGTCTGTCTTCAGTATCAGTGATATCAAATTCGCTATGATATTCGAGCTCGAGGCTTTGTTCGAGTGAGAGTGTTTCATTTTTATTATAAAGATACTTATATGCTTGAATTGATTGCGCGCTATTGGAAATTATTTTTTTAACCATCGTTTGCAGTGCTTCTTCAAGCTTTTCGGCTGGAACTGCCAGGTTAATCAGCCCAATGCGCTCAGCTTCTTTTCCTGTGATTGCGTCGGCTGTGAAAGAAAGCTCTTTAGCTTTGAGAAAACCCACACGGCGGGGGAGCCTGGCACTCATACCCCAGGTGGGGCGCAGCCCCCATCTGGCGTGGGTATCGCCGATTTTGGCCTCCTCATTTGCTATAACGATATCACAGGCCAACATGATTTCCAGTGCACCCGTGAAACAGAATCCATTGACAAGTGCTATAACACACTTTGGTACGGAACGGATAGCGTTTATAAGATCTCTGGCAGGTAAATCGAGTATATCTCCTACCTTACCCCGTTCGAGCCTTCGGTCTCCCAGCGATTTCAGATCGACTCCGGCACTGAATGCCTTCCCTGCACCGGTAACAACAATTACCTTCACATTACTGTCACCGCCTGCAGACAAGATAGCTTCCTTAAGTTCCTTAAGCATGGTTGGGGTAATGGCGTTCATAGCCTGCGGTCGGTTAATAGTAATTCTGCCAATTCCCGATTCTTCCTGGTAAATAAGTGTTTCATATGACATCTTTTAACTCCTCAACAATATTTTTACTCAACCCTCTTCTTTTGTTAAAAGGCCTGTGCATGTAATTGATAGTACTATAACATAAAGTACAATTTTTGACATAGTGATAAGAATAATAAGATAATTAACTTCAACTCTACACCGCGAATTATATTTACAGCAATTAATATATCCAACAAATTAAATTAAATGGGTAACCGGAGGGAATGTTGTGACCGAATATTTTTATTCTGACCTTAAATATCTTTTTGAGCCGCGAACTGTGGCTATTGTGGGCGCCTCAAAAGACGAGTTCAAATCGGGTGGCATGTTTATTAAAAGAATGCTGGAAGACAGGTTTGCCGGTACAATTTATCCTATTAACCGCAAGGAATCGGAGATTATGGGATTAAAGTGTTACCCATCAGTTTCAGATATACCCGGCGAAGTTGACATGGCTATACTGGCCATACCGGCTGGATCGATCAATTCTGCTATGGAAGATTGCGCATTCAAGCATGTTAAGTTTGCAATTGTGCATGCCGTAGGTTTCAGCGAAATGGGTGATGAGGGAAGATTTGTTGAGGAAGAGATGGTAGCCATAGCGCGCAAAGGCGGCACACGCATTATCGGACCAAATTGTATGGGTATTTTCACCTCCCGCGGAAGAATCAATACAATCGTGCCTTATACACCCCTACCCCTTGAGCCGGGCAGAATTGGATTTGTGGGGCAAAGCGGATGGGTAAGCGAGATGTTTTTACGTCACGGCGGTGAGAGGGGTTTGCGTTTCAGTGGAGTTATCAGCATAGGTAATCAATGTGACCTGAGAATTGAAGATTTAATTAAATACTGGGGTGATGACCCAGATACAGACATAATTGCTGCCTATGTTGAAGGGGTTAAAGATGGAGAACATTTTATCAAGGTTGCCAGAGAAGTATGCCGCAGGAAGCCGGTCATTGTCTGGAAAGGCGGCAGTTCCGAGATGGGTGCCCGATCTGCTGCTTCACACACCGGCTCACTGGCCGGCAGCTATCAAATATTTCAGGCGATGTGCAGGCAAACAGGTATAATACCGGCTTATGGCATGGAGGATCTTATCGATCTGGCTGTCGCCTTTGTCAGTCCAGTATTACCTCCAGGTAACAATGTGGGTCTTTTAATCGAAGCAGGCGGTGGCGGGGTAGCCTCTTCTGATGCCTGTGAAAAAGAAGGGTTGGAGATAAAACTATTTTCCCAAAAACTGCAGCAGCAGCTTCAGGAATACCTTAAAGATAAAGTACCTCCCTCCAATAACCGAAGAAATCCGGTCGATCTGGTGTGGGCGCCTGTAATTGGCGGCTCAAAGCTATTTGTTGATTGCATGGAGATGATAATGCCGGAGGTGGATGCCTGTCTTGTCATCTCATATGCATTTCTGCAGGAGGACTGGTTCAGACAACGGATGATCGAAATAAGGAATAAATATATGAAGCCCATAATATTTATTCCTGCCAATGCACATGATCAGGTAGAAGGTAGTATAAAAGCAGTTAAAGAAGGATTGCCAGTATATATTATGCCCGAAAATGCGGTTCGCTGTATCGGCGCAATGAGAAGAAGAGCCCAGTTTCTGAATAGCCTAAAGTAAAGAGTTGTTGGAATATAAATACCATAAATCGGGCATGTCGAATTGCATAATTTCTTATATTCAATACAGTCTTAGTAGCGCATCTATCTCTCGGCCACAACCACCCAGAGGTGCGTATTTCTTAATCTTAATCAATCCTTCAGTATCGAGAAAATAAATGGCAGGTAACTTAGAAGGCTGGTAAAGGTTAACAACCTTTCCATCGAGATCAAGTGCAACCTGCGTTTCAATCCCGTAGAGCTTTATCCATTTTTCCACTTCTGCCGGTTTTTCCTGACTAACTATTACCAGCACATCCATCTGAGTTCTCGGCCAGTTATCGTATATCTGCTGGATGCAGCGCATTACTTCAAAGCAGGAACTGCATCTGGTCGTAGTAAAGACCATTATCAACTTTTTGCCGTGGTAAGATTCGAGAGTACACGGAACTCCATTTATCGTTGGTAAGTTAAAGTCTGGTGCGTAACAACCAACACGTGCACAGGTTGTTCTGTCAGTTTTTAAATTGGTTGAATTATCGCTGATATTTTCTGCCTCGATTGTTACGTTTTCCGATTTGATGGCATCGGTATAGAGTGAGAGCCCGGTGTTGGAAGGAAAGGTTCCATTCTTTATCCCGGCAATGAGCTCTTTTATATTGTTAATTGCAGTAGCAAAAGTCGCACACGTATTATCCGGGACATTATATCTGCTGTTTACAATTCCGATAACTTCGCCGCGATTGTTGAACATCGGGCCTCCACTACTGCCCGGATAGGTCATGGCGTTGCTTTGAATATAGTCTACCGATTGTATTCTGCGGAAAGCACATATAATCCCCGAACTGATATTCAACTTATTACCATCGCTGGATACCGGATAGCTTACAACCAGTACAGAGTTTCCAATCTGTAGTTCATCTGATTCCGCCGAGCTACCGATGCTGGCAAAAACGTATCCGGCATCTCTTTCGGAGAGCTTAAGTAAAGCAATGTCAGTCTGTTCATCAGACATGACAATTTTGCCTTCATACATAGTTCCATCACTCATTATAATAGCAGCATTGGTATTACCGTTGAGCACATGTCGGCTGGTTATCAAGTAGCCATCATTTGATATAATTACTCCCGATCCCATACGATCTGTTGTCGTAACTCTTACGACAGCGGATAGTTTGTCCTTTATATTTTCATAGGATGGAGGTATATTACAGGAAATAAAACATATAGAAAATAAAAACAGAAATTGAAATATATTTAAAAAAGTAGATGTTCTCTTAACCATAGCATCATTTGATCCAAAGCTAATGTTTTCTATATTAACATATTTCAAGTACCGGCGATGAATACAGCTCAGTCAATATGTAAGGTATAGTTCCGACAAGTAACACCAGAGGAGATATAAGAATGGGGGAAATAAAAATGACGGGCAAACTTTTTGATAATCGGGGCAATCTATTGGTCACAGGCTGGGCAAAACAACCGTTAGTGTATGCTAATCTCGAAGATTTACATTTTCATCCGCTAAAGTTGTTTCAGCCCTTGCCGTCCTTGATTGGGGTGTCGGTGTGTGGCCATACCGTTCGTTCTGGATTTGGGCCAGTTTTTCACATTACCTAAAGGACGGGCGAACTCTCGGTTTAAATCTCGGTGGAGGTATAGGAAATAATCCTGAAATTACCGATAATGCCGTTATACTAGATGGCAAAATCAGCAAACTGGGTAACGTAGAATTTAAATACGATAATAGAGATTTTTAAAAACCCTGGCATATACGTTCGGATGATGGCAAGCTCGATCTTTAATTTGTACCATATGCGATGATGAAATGGTATAATTAGCAAAATTGTTAATAATATTCAGAGGATTGAATTGTCAACAAAGCAGGAAAGATTAAAAAAATATGCGCCGAGATTAATAGAGCTGATTATCGATAGGTGGACATCGTTGATTATCCGCGAAGCTTTTCTGGGTGTTCACCGGTTTGATGATTTTCATAAAAATCTGGGGATTGCTCCTAATATACTGTCACTGAGATTACAAAGACTTTTGGATGGAGGTATATTCAGGGTACTGCGCTACAGCAATAATCCTATAAGATACGAATATCATTTTACCGACATGGGGCGTGACCTCTATCCACTGGTAATTTGCATTAAATACTGGGGCGATAAATG
>Ga0272448_1000949_pt1 | contig 41130 bp, 35 predicted proteins | sample YNPCB0191_FD_202220 | JGI IMG/M metagenome (GOLD analysis project Ga0272448, IMG submission 202220) | Hot spring sediment microbial communities from Yellowstone National Park, WY, United States - YNP-CB-019-1 | ecosystem: Environmental > Aquatic > Thermal springs > Hot (42-90C) > Sediment...
CCAGCAGGGGCGTCCCCGACTGGTCCAGCGGCTACATCGTCATCAGGAAGGACGGCAGCATAGATGCGTATACGGGCATAGTGGAGATAGGCCAGGGCACCAGTACTGCCATCGCCCAAGTGGTCGCTGAGGCCCTTGGAGTAAATGTGGACACGGTGACGGTCCATACCGGCACCTCCGATGCGCCGGACACGGGCGCAACCCATGCTTCTAGAGGATCCAGCGTTGGGACGGTGGGCATGCTCGTGGCAGCCAGCAAGCTAAGAAAGAGGCTGGAAAGGGCTGCGGCCAAGATGCTGGGCTGCCCTGTCGACGAAGTCAGGATACAGAGGGGCTACGCCTTCGATTCAAGGTATACGGAGAAAAGGATCTCTTGGAGCGACCTGATCAACGAATGTTACAGTACGGGAGTGGAGACCTCCACGACGGGTTACTTCTTCGTTCCGAAGGGCAAGTTCGACGAAGAGAAGGGAAGCGGGTTCGCCTATCCCGCCTTCAGCTACATGACCGTCATCATAGAAGTCGAGGTGGATATGGAGACGGGTGCCGTGGCCGTGAAGAAGGTCTGGCCTGGCATCGCGGCCGGCAGGGTCATCAACCCCGGGCTGGTCGAAGCTCAAGTGCACGGCGCCGTCGCTCAGGGCCTAGGCTACGCCCTGATGGAGGAGGTCGTAACCAAGGATGGCAAGGTCCTCAACACTAATTTCACTGATTACCTAATCCCCACTGTTCGCGACATGCCGGAGGTGGAGCAGTTGATCTGTGTGGAGGACCTCTTCAAGCACGGACCCTTCGGTGCCAAAGGCGTGGGCGAAATGGCTCTCATCCCCATGGCCGCCGCCATAGCCAACGCCGTGGGTCACGCTATCGGCAAAAGGCCTAGGGAAATACCATTGACGCCCGAGCACGTGCACGCGCTCATTCATGGAGATGAAGATCGATGATTCCACGGGTTCAGTACGTAGCCTTCAGAGACCCTTCGCAAGCGTCACATTTCGCCAAGACGCAAGCGGGCAAGTCACGGTTCATCGGGGGAGGCACAGATATCGTGGTGCAGATGCGTAGCGGGAAGACGAAGGCCACGTATCTTGTGGACGTTTCGGACGCGCCGGGGCTTAGGGGGATAGACGAAATCGATGGCAACATCAGAATTGGCGCCTTCACGACCATGGAAGAAATACGGCGTTCCCCTTCAGTGGGCAGACATCTCCCTGCCCTCAAGGAGGCGGCAGACGTCTTTGCCGCGTGGCAGGTCCGCAACCTTGCCACCCTTGGCGGGAACCTCTGCAACGCTTCGCCCGCCGCCGATTCCGCGCCCCCCCTTTTGGTTTACGATGCGGAGGTGCTCGCCATGAGAGGCGACAAGGAGCTGCAGATACCTATCGGACTATTCTTCAAAGGGCCCGGCCAGACCGCCCTTCAAGACGGCGACCTGGTGACGGGAGTGAGGATTCCGAAGGGCGAAGGCGGGAGCGCCTTCTTGAAGTTGGGCAGGAGGCGCGCCAGCATTTTGGCTGTCGTCAGCGCCGCCGCTCGCATACAGCTCTCAGGCGAAAAGGTCGGCACCGTAAGGGTGGCGCTGGGAAGCGTGGCGCCTACTCCCGTCCGCGCCCTTCACGTCGAAGCATACCTGTTCGGCAGGAAGCCTACGGAGGAGAACCTGTCGGCGGCGTCAACCCTGGTCCTGAAAGACATCAAACCTATCAGCGACATAAGGGCCAGCGCCCAGTACAGGGAGAAGATGGCGGTGGTCCTGACGGCCAAGGTGCTCCGTACAGCGCTAATGAGGGCTGGAGGTGTGCAATCGTGAGCCTGCACGTCGGTTTCACTCTGAACGGAAAGGCCGTTGAGGCTGACGTCCACCCAGGAAGCACCCTCTTGGACGTCCTTAAACACCACATGGGCGTCGTCAGCGTCAAAAGGGGTTGCGAGACGGGTGAATGTGGGGCGTGCACAGTGCTCCTCGACGGCAAACCAGTGAACTCCTGCTTGGTGCTGGCTGCGAAGGCGGAGGGCAGAGAGGTGATGACGCTTGAGGGCTTGGGGGACGACGAAGTCGTCAAGCGGCTGCAGGCGAGGTTCGTCGAATCCAACGCCCTGCAGTGCGGCTTCTGCACGCCGGGCTTCCTCATCACCCTTTACGCGTTACTTAAGGAGAACCCCAGCTGCACCGAAGATGACGTAAAGACGGCGATCGAAGGCAACCTCTGCCGATGCGGCGCCTACCTCGAAATAACGAAGGCAGCGATGGCTGCGAAGACATCGCCAGAACGTTAGCCATACGTAGCCTGGATCTTGGCCAGCTCCCTCGTCTTTCCCACTTTCCAGTTTATGACGTCATCTAGAATGCGGTGCAATTCTTGTCTCTCGACCAGCAGCAGGCTGTAGAGCGTGTCGTTCTCATCCTCAGGCCGGGCCTCTTCTATCAGGGAATCTAGCTTCACCAAGGCCACCCTCAGTGCTAGAATTGACTTCTTGGCTATGCTGAGCTCCCGCTTGCCCTTCTCCATCAGCTCCTCCAGGACTGACGAGCCTGTCACGGTCCTTCTGGACGTTGCGCCCTTGGAGATGGCATCGCTGACCAGGCCCTTGACTTCAGCGACGGTCAGCTTCTTCTCGGCGGCATCACGTCCCACCGCCGACTGCAGGCTGGGGTCGTCGATGGCGTAGAGCTCCCTCGCCACGCTGGGCTTGAGCCTCTTCATGCGGATGAGGTCTATCACATCTTGAGGTAGCTTCAGGAGATTCAGCCTCTGAGACACGTATTCTTGGCTCTTTGATATGCGGGTCGCCAAGGCCGTCTCGCCTCCCCATCCGAATTCACCGATGTACTTCTTATAGGCCAGCGCTTCCTCCACCGGGTCCAGCGTCTCCCTCTGGAGGTTCTCTGTCAGGCTGGCCACATAGGCCTCCTCGTCGGACAGTTCGGCCACTATGCAGGGTATCTTCTTCCAGCCCAAAGACTTCAGTGCTTCGAAACGTCTGCAACCTGCGACGATCTCAAAGTGATCTTCCTGAGGCCTCACCACAAGAGGTTGCAGCAGGCCCTGCTGACGGATGGACATCGCCAAGGATTCCACATCGCCCAAATCATCTCTGAGGTTGTTCTTCGGCGTCTTGACGAGCCTGATGTCCAAGAGCTCGAGGATCCCTTCAAAATTCTTTAACGTCGGCTGAGTGCAACCCGAGCCGCCCTTTTCGGAGAACACGGGAAATCGATTCTATGATACTATGGCGACTTATTTAGCCCTTCCTCGAGCCAATGGTCGAGGGATCGTAGTCCTCGGGCGGGAGGCTGTTCCAGAGGTCCTCGAAGGCATGTTTCAATCCCCTCACAGTCAGCCTGTTAGCCGTCCACATAGCCACATGTTTCCTAGGGCTGGTGGTAGGCAGCGACGTGAAGAAGATGGCGGAGTCATCGATTATGGTGAGCCTTGGCACCTCAGGGCTGTGCTCCACCAGCCGCACCTTGGCTATGCTCCGGTAAGCGTCGAGGACGCTGTCAAGGAGAGGGTCCTTGAGGACGATCGCCCTTACGTCCACGCCTCTCCTCAGACAACTGCGTTCAGCTTCGAAGAGGCCAAGGCGCATGTTCACCTGGAGGCCAGACGGCGAAGCTATCCTCAATATCTCCGTCTTGGCGTCCTTCGTCAGCGTGAGCATCCTGCTGAATATGTTGGGGCCATACAGCAGCTTGAATATCTGGGGATTGAAAGCCTCCTCCAACTGGTAGGGCTTCAGGCCGGCCAGCCATATCAGGAGCTTCCTGCTCGTTTCCCTCGCGTCCTCCACCTTTCGTTCCATTTCCTGCATGAGCTTTGTAATGAGCAGGTCCGGTTCGACGGCGTAATACATTTCGACGTCGTCCCTGGTCCTGCGCCGTACCAGGCCCCTCTCTTCCATCTGCGATAAGGCCTTGGCCGCAGGATCCACTCCAGCGCCAAGGTGCTCCTCAAGCAGGTCTGCGGTTGCCCCCCTTCGGCGCACCAGAAAGACATACGCCTGAGCCTGAAGGGGAGACAGTCCCAAGTTGATGAACCATTTCAAGACTTCGCTGTTCAACCTGATACCTTCGGCGGCCTCCAAAGTCGACATAAAGAGCTCGTTTTGCTTTTCCGACGGCATCCCCTTAAACTTTTTACTAATACGGAAAAGCTCCCATCTCGCAAGTCTACACCACGGGCGTCGATCGATTGACCGCTATCTGCGGAGCAAGTCCACACATCGATGCAATACGCCGTCCAATTTCAAAATGGACAGTTCGGATTTTCCTTATATTTCGCTCTCGTCTTTTGTGTGTTCTGTCATGCGACTCGAAGACATTTCCAATGCCATTATCGCCGGCGACGAAGCGCAGGCTTCGGCACTCGCGAAACAGCTCCTTGATGCTGGAACACCTCCTTCGCAAATAATCACCGAAGGGCTGGCACCGGCCATGGCTGAGGTGGGCAGGAGGTTCGACAGGCTTGAGATCTTTCTCTCGGAGGTGCTCCTGTCAGCAGACGCGATGAAGGCCGCTCTGAAGGTGCTCGAGCCCGCAATGCTCACCTCCAAGTCCGTCGCCAAGAAGCAGGGTGTGGTGGTGATCGGGACTATCGAAGGCGACGTGCACGACATCGGGAAGAACATCGTCGCCACTATGCTGGAAGCTTCCGGATTCGAGGTTCATGACCTGGGGAAGGACGTCCCCGTCGCCGCTTTCATCAAAAAGGCCCAAGAATACAAGGCCGATTTTATCGCTGTTTCAGCCCTCATGACCACAACGATGTACAACATGCCTCGGCTGATTCGCGACTTGACCGATATGGGATTGAGAGACCTCTTCAAGGTGATCGTAGGCGGCGCTCCCGTCCTGCCCGAGTGGGCGCAGGAGATCGGGGCCGATGGATACGGCAAGGACTTTATGGAGGCCGTCTCCGTCTTTAAAGGGCTCACAGAGAAGTGACCCTATTTGGTAGTCTCATTCCAGGAGGCCGTCGAGCGCCTAGAGAACGGGGCCATCATGCCCGAACACGAATTCGATCTCAGGGTTGGCCAGTTAGCCAGAAAATACGTCAAAGAGTTCGGCATCAAGATGAACCCCGAAGAAGTGGTCAACAGCGATGACGGCTTAGCCGACTCGGCCTTCCAAGCGGCCCAGCAGTTGTTCGTCGAATTGGGGGTCTACTGTACCAACACGGGCAGGGTGGCCAAGTTCACAGAGGGCGAAGCCAAGGAGGCCATCAACAGCTATCCCACCAAGCTCGAGTTCGGCGAAGGGAAAGAGAAGGGGTTCATGACGCCCAGACAAGTGGAGGACAGGGCTCCGCCTTGGGTAAACTTCTCAGCCGTTGGCACACCCGTCCCTTCCTCTCAGTTCGTCACCGTCATGCGCAGCTACGCCCAGGAACCTCTGGCTAACGCCTTCAGCGGTCCCTCACTGCTTGAGCTGAACGGCAGAGTGGTACGCTCCGGAGCTCCGGTGGAGGTCGAGGCCGCCCTGTTCAACGTGAGGTCCACACGGGAAGCGGCCAGGCTGGCTGGTCGACCCGGCCTGGGCTCACACAATCTGGTGGGATGCGCGGAAAAGACGGCAGCCGTTCTCGCTGCGCTGCACCCCGATTTCGGCGTCCGCAAGACGGACGGCGTGTTCGTCGCAGCGCTCGGCGAGATGAAGGTGGATTACGAGCGCTTGAACAAGGTCCCCTTCCTGCAAGATGCTGGTTATCATACGGGCGGGCTCTACGGCCCTCTCATGGGAGGCTATGCGGGAGGAGCCGCGGAGACAGCCTTGGTCCTGCTTGCCCACTTTTACCTTGGACGCCTTATGTTCAGGGCTGAGTTCAGCAACTGCTTCCCCCTTAACATCCGCGAAACCTGCAACACTACGCCGGAGATGCTCTGGCTCGTGAGTCTGGTTTCTCAGGCGATGCGGCGTAACACAAACGCCATGCATACGATGAATGCGTTCCTGTCATCTGGGCCCTGCACCGAGATGATCACTTACGAGCTAGCCGCCCACTCCATAGCCGCAACAGTTTCTGGCGCCCACCTTAATCCGGCAGCTCCAGCCAGGAACAAGTATCCTGAGCGTTGCTCCGGCATGGAGGCGCGCATTCACGCTGAAGTGGGGCACGCAGTGGCCAGGTCGGGCATTAAGAGGGCCGAAGCCAACAAGATCGTGAAGAAACTCTTGGAGAAGTACGAGTCGAAGATCAGAGACGCGCCCGTTGGCAAGAAGTTCTCCGAATGCTATGACCTCCGCACAGTCAAGCCTTCGCAGGAATACCTTGACATCTACGCAAACACCAAGCGCTTCTTGGCCGACCTCGGCCTCGTCGTCTGAATGAGCCAGACTTCATCGTTAGGCCACACTTCACTTTCACTAAAGCTCGTATGTCCGTGGACCCCAGCGCCCACAAAATCCGAGTTATCTTATCCGACCTAAAACGCATTAATATGTCGTCTGTCGGAGGGACTCCGACTTGAAGAAAGAGACGAAGGACCCTGGCCTTCTGAACGCGTTGCCGCCTGAGGTCGGCGAGGAGTTCCTTAAGCTGCAACAGCACGTCGGCATGGAGATGGGACAGCTATTCGCCGAAGTGATTCGATTGGGCATCACAGCTTACAAGAAGAAAGCAGCCCTCGAAGAATATGGTGCGGGGAAGATCACTTTGAGCGCAGCGGCGGACCTCTGTGGAGCCACCATATATGAAATGATCGATGAAGTGCGCAGGTTGGGTCTTCCCATGACCGTCTACACAGAGGACCTCAGGGCTACTGTCTTTGAAAGCGCCAGAAGCAGAGCGGAGTACTACAGGATGCTGGAGGAGTGGGGAAAGGAGTGACTGCTAATACATGAAGTGGATGCCCAAATCGGTCAGCTGCTTCTTGACGCCATCGTAGAGCTGCACGTACTCCGCCGTCGGCCTTATCTTCTTGACGTCGTAGCATTCCTGTATCTTCTTGCCCAGCGGAGCCTCCTTTATCCTCCCTTCGTAACGTTTCACGATCTCGTCAAGGATGGCGTTCGCTTCGCTTCTCTTCATCTTCGACCTAGCTACCGCGTGGCCCACTTCGGCCGCCATCCTTGCTTCCCGCGGGGTAAATCTATCCTTGTACTTGTTCCTAGCCGCCCCGAATATGTACAGGTTAGCCCCGCTGACCGCGGCCATTCCGTGCGCGGCCGCTTCAAGGAGCACCATGTCGGTGCAAGGTCCTGCGGCGCCCTTCCCTTTCGCGAAGGTCACTATGTTTGTGTACTTGGAAATGCTTTGGGACGTGAGGTTGGTGGCCCAAAGCGCGTCCCTCGTTGTGGTGCACGATTGCATCATGTGCATTGGGAAGCTGGCCTGAAAGTGGGCCTGGTGCACTAAGAGGCCCTGCAGGTGGTACGCGATGCCCACTATGGCCGTCCCTTCGGGTCCGCCCGCGAAGCCGCCCAGGAGAGGGCCACAAAGAGCCGACACAAAATGGCCGTAGTGATGAAAGAATAACATCTTCCTGAGCAGATCGAAGTCCACCTTCATCTCAGCCAGCGCTCCGATGAAGCCGCCGTCAGAAATGGTCTTGCCCCACTGGGGGTTGCTGGCAGCTATTTGCGCCGCGTCCGACGGCGCCGTGGCCACGCTCATCGTGAATATGCCAGGCCTACCGATCCTCCTCGCAGCTTCTTTCACCTTCATCGTGTGGGCCACCGAGCCCAACATTTCCGACGCCCCTCTGACCTTGATGGGGATGCCGTCGATCGTGTCCAGCGCGGGAGAGGATATGCCGTCCGCCAGAGGTTCCTTCATGTAGGCCATGACGACCTGGACGTAGTTCTCTTCGGAGCAGGCCTGGCCCATGGGCCCGAAGAGGCAGAACGGAGGCGTCACATCTTCAACCTGTCTGTGGCGCATGGTCGTCTTGTCTTTGCCCTGACCCACTTCGAACTGGCCTGGCAATGAAGCGAGAGCCTCCTTGACTTCGTCATCTTTGAACAGTATCCTCCTGTTCGAGGTGGTACAATAGGTACCCACTTCCAAGAAGAACTCGTAGGCCGCTTCGTAGGCGTCCTTCACCAAGGAATCGTCCGTGGGTACGACGTTGGCAGGGTCGTATTTTATTCCGTGCTCCTTGATCACCCTCTTAAGTGTAGGAACCACTATTTTCAGGTCGAAGTCCGTTTCAGTGCAGACGGGTCCCTCCTCTGCCCTTTCCACTACCTCGTCCATCTTGTAAGGCGGAATCATCAGTTACATGCCCTTTCTCGCGTTATAAATAGTTTAGAAGGAAATGGCCGATGCCGAGCGCAGGCAGGCTCACAGGCTGCAGCCGTAGGAGGATGTCAGTCAAGCATGCGGATAAAATACTATTATACCGCTTCGCCTCGAATTCAAGGCATCATGGTCTCCAATCCGGATGAACTCCTGTCTGAACTGAAAGAGGGAATAGTCGCGTCTGACCAAGACCGCGCCACGAAGGCGGCCGAAGCTCTCAGCACCCAGGGCGTGGACCCGCTGGAGGTCGTCAACAGGTCGATCTTGCCTGCCGCCAAGACGCTGGGAGAGAAATTCGAGAACGGCGAAATCTACCTGCCCGAGCTGATGATAGCTGCCGACGCGATGAAGGCCGCAGTGGCCATCATCCTCGACAAGCTCTCTGCCGAGAAGAAGGCCCTGTATGAAAGCACCAGAGCAGGCACGGTGGTGGCGGCTTCGGTCTTCGGTGATATACACGACATCGGAAAGAACCTGCTCGTCACGCTCCTGAAGGTGAATGGCTTCCAAGTTGAGGACATGGGCAAGGATGTGGAGTCGATGAAGATCGTGAAGAGGGCGTTGGACACAAACGCCGACATCATAGCCCTCTCGGCCCTCATGACCACCACGATGAGTTCCCAGAAGGAAGTCATCGATATCCTCAGCCAAATGAACGTCCGCCACAGGTTCAAGGTGCTGGTTGGGGGAGGCTCCACCACCCGTGAATGGGCCCAAGAGATAGGCGCCGACGGTTGGGCCGAGTCAGCCGTCGAAGGCGTCAACCTCGCTCTGTCACTGGTCAAGAAAGGCGGATAGAAAGAACCCTGCAGGTTCCTCAAGCCCTGGACTGTCCCGACGTTTTCGTTCGTTTTCAGTAACTGTCGATGGCTCTCAGACGACGTAAGGGGGATGAGGCTTGGGGAAGCCTATAGGCCTTAGCTCTGAAAGGATCTCAAGGTCTGGGAACTACGGCTGACGGAATGGGCAGGTCCTTCATGGTGTAAAGCCCGGGAGGCGCCTCCAAGACCTTGGGCATCATGTTGATTAGCATGGCCACCGTCCCGTAGTCTCCGTGGACGCAGGGTGTAATCTTCGAAGTCACCTTGGGTAGCCCATCGATCTCCACCAAGTCGTATTCTTCTTCAGCACCCACATAAGCGACGAATTCGTGTTCTATTATGGCCTTTCCGCCCTTCAGCCCCTTCGCTGTCTGCCTCAATCCTGCAACCTTCCCTGGAGGGATCTCGACCCAGTCGCTCTTCACTTTCCTTTCTAATATGACGGGCTCCACCTCACCAATCCGAAGTTCGTCCAGCTTCCACCCGAGGCCGGTGGCGATCATCGATATGGACTCCTCCAGCCCGACGTGGCCGGTAATTTTGCCAGACGCTATAGCCTCCCTAAAAGACTCGGGCGTCATTCCTGCGCCTACCTTCTTCTGGAACGGCACCCTCCGGGTGCCGGCGTTCATCTTCCTGGTGACTTTGATGCTGTTTACCTCAAGACAGGGCGCAGTCAGAGCGAGCGGAAGGGCATCCATGAGGAAGCCCGGGTTGATGCCGGTCCCCAAGACGGTACTTCCGTGCTTCTTGGCCAGGAGGTCGAGCTTGTGCGCAAGCTTTTCGTCGATGAAATATGGGAACGACAGCTCTTCACACGAGGAGACTATGTCCAACCCCCTGCTGGCGATCTGTTCCAGCTCCGGGTACACCTTCTTAAAGAAGCTAGACGTCGTGTGTATCACCACATCGGCCTTGGCCTTCTCCAGGGCATCGTCCAAGTCCTTCGATACTGCGACGCCCACCTTCTTCTCGAGGCCAGCCACTTCGCCGATGTCCTTGCCCACCTTCGTGGGGTCAATATCGACCACCCCAACTAGCTCGATCCAAGCCTTCTTCTCCAACAGGTATTTTGCGACCTTGCAACCTATGACGCCGGCCCCGAACAGGACGACCTTCACACGTTCTTTCATAGGGCTCAGCATAAGCCCTCCCGATTAAAAATATTTGCAGCCAGCGTAGGCACGTGCGTCTAGGGCCATTTCTTCAAGAAGATCTCATCTGACGGCTCCCCGCGTGTTCGACGTTCTCCGCCCTCAGCTGTCAACCATTAAATAGCGCGCCGTCGCGTCGTGCATAAAGATGGACTACCTCGCGAAGATTACGAGTGAGCTGGCCGATGAACGGACAGCTTCCGTCGTCAACGAGGTCTGGCAGTGCTCTCTGAAGCTTGGGCTCTCGACGAGGGAAGTGGCCGTCCTGTGCTCCCTTCTCATCAAAGGTCCCCTCTCCGTGAGGGAGTTGTCTGAAAACCTTGACATGCACCCCGTGGCCGTCCACGGCGTGCTCAGGAAGCTCAGCGCCGCAGGAATGGTGGACATCATCCTGGGGACCCCCACTCGATACGTCGCCAAGGGGCCCGATGAGCTCGTTAAGGTCCTTTGGGAGAAGCAGGTCAATCAGATGAAGGCGGCCCAAGCGTACTCGGAAAGGCTGAAAGACGAGCTCGCGCTGCTGGTCGAACGCACGCCTGTCGGAATCGCCAGGACGACCCCTCGAGGACCCAGGTATAGAGTCATAGCGGGGCGCCGACGTCTTCACAAGGAGATCGCTCAACTTCTGGAGGGCACTCAGCGCTCTCACCACCTGATCATGAGCTCCTATGGCATCAAGAGGAGCATCGCGCACGGCCTGATAGACAGGTACAAAGAATGCGTGGCCCGAGGCGTGGAAATGAAGGTCATCGCCGACGTCTCTCCAATGAACATCTTGGAAGCTTCCTACTTGGCCAAGGTGGTGGAGCTGCGTCACCTTAGCAATATTCAGATGCGGTTGAACATTTCAGATTCACGAGCTATGATACTCGGCGCGGTTTCGCAAGACGAAGACCTTACTCTGTCTCCCACCAACGAAATACACTTCATCATTTATGACGAATTCCTTTGTGGTGCCTTTGAACGCCTCTTCGCTGAGCTCTGGAAGAATTCAACGCCGGCTGGGCAGATCATCGAATTAATCGAGAAATCACAAACAAAGTAACTAACGGGCATTAATTAATCCGCATTTAAATAAGACGTCCGACCTCTAATAAACGTGGCATGACGTGCGCCGCCGTCTACAACTGCCGCAAGGCGCGCCACGAGCCCATCACTAATATCGAAGTTGCCAAGATAAAGCGGGCCAGGTTCGGCGTACGGGCGGAGCTGGGAGACGTCGAACCTCTTGCCCAGAGCATCAAGAGCGTTGGCCTCCTCAGCCCTCTCCTCGTCAGGCCGCTCAGTGAAGGCTCGTTCGAGCTGATCAGCGGCCATCGACGCCTGGCAGCGTGTATTTCGTTAGGCATGGAAAGGGTGCCCTGCACCGTTCTAGAACTCAACGAGAAGCAAGCGTATGAGACGAGCCTTGTCGAGAACGTCCAACGCAGGTCGCTCAACCCAATAGAGGAGGCCATGGCCTACTACCTCTACATATGTCGAAAGGGCTGGGGAGGGGCGTCGGAGCTCGCCAGGAAGATCGGGAAGAGCAAGGAGTATGTGTCTCACAGAATTATGCTCCTCCATCTCCCCGAAGAGGTCAAACAGAAGATCGCCTCGGGGGCGTTGGAGCCTTCCAAGGCGACAGAGTTGGCTTGGTTGAAGGACGAGAGCTCGCAGGTCCATCTCGCGGAGGCCATCATACGTGATAACCTCTCGCACAGGCAGGTCAGAGGACTGGTGAGGGCTGCGGTTCCAAGGGACTCGCAGACAGAGGCCGAAGAGATGGAAGAAACGCTTCGGCCATCTAGGCTCTTCGGCCAAATCACGCAGGCCATACTGATGCTCAGGAGGTCTCTATGGGTCCTGGATGACATCATCGAATCGCTTGACGAGGCCGACTCAGAACCCGCTTTGAGGGCCTGCCTCCTCGATGAAAGGCTGAAAGTCCACAACGTCATCGACCGCCTCCTGTCGTGCAAGCGCGCCGTGGAGAGGCGTGTGTAGGCGCCTACACAATCGAGCGTGAACACGATGGAGGGTGGGACTTGCTCGACTTGGCGACCCCGGACGTCGGTGCAAGATATGGCGCGGAATGGCGCTTGGGAATCTGCTGATTTTTCAACAAAGGCCGCCACAACGCCTAACCCTTATATTCCGAAAGCGCCGAACGGAGCTTTGGATGGCATTTGAGAGATAGACTCCCCTGCTTCGACTATTATGCGCCTGCAACTTTGGCCGAAGCCACGCATCTTCTGGCCAGCAAGGAAGGGGCCGTCGTCCTTCAAGGGGGGACGGACCTTTGGGTGGCCACCAAGCAAAAAGGACTCAGGCCGCAAAGCGTTGTGTCTCTGAAGAAGCTACGGCCCCTTTTGTCCACCATCGAGGAGGAGGACGACCGCACTCTGATCGGCGCTTCGACCACCTTCTCGCAGATTGAAAGGTCCCTCTTGATCGAACGACGCTTTCCTGTCTTGCACGAAGCTGTTCGTCAGATCGCTTCTTACCAGATAAGGAACACCGCCACCATCGGAGGAAACCTCTGTAACGCAAGCCCCGCCGCCGATTCGGCCCCGCCGCTCCTGGTCCTCGACGCCACTTTGGTCATACAGGGACCTGGTGGTCAGAGGGAGCTGCCGATCGACGGGTTCTTCAAGGGCCCTGGCAAGACAGCGCTGGACAGGGGAGAGATGCTCACCCACATTTCATTGCCCAATCCGCCCCCTGGTGCCGGCGCCGCTTTCGTAAAGCTGGGGAGGAGGATAAGCGAAGACATTTCGATCGCCTCCGCCGCGGCTTGGGTACTTCTCAAAGGCCACAGGGTCGAGGACGTTAAGATAGCACTAGGAAGCGTGGCTCCCACGCCCCTACGAGCCCGTCACGCCGAGGATGCGCTCAAGGGCGGAACCCCCTCCGAATCGTCTTACGAAGAGGCAGGGCAAGCTGCCATGCAAGAATGCAGGCCCATCACCGACGTCAGAGCCAGCGCCGATTACAGGAGGGCCATGGTTCGTGTCCTGACCAAGAACGCGCTGAAGAAGGCTGTGGAAAGGGCGACGGAGGCATAGAAGTGCGTTGTTAGTTCATCTAAAAGTGAACGGGGTCGACAGGTCGCTAGACGTGCCGGCAAACGAGATCCTCCTGCATACCCTTCGTGAAAGGTTGAGCCTCACCGGCGCCAAGGAAGGCTGCAGTACGGGGGATTGCGGCGCCTGCACGGTCATCATCGACGGCAAGGCAGTCAATTCCTGTCTCGTCCTGACTGTGGAAGCCGACGGAAGCGAAGTGCTCACAATCGAAGGCTTGGCGAAAGATGGCAAGCTTCACCCGCTGCAGCAGGCTTTCATCGACGAGCACGCCGTGCAGTGCGGCTACTGTATCCCTGGCGTCATAATGACTTCGACAGCGTACCTCATGGAGAACCCCAGTCCCACGAAAGAGGAGATAGAGCGGGCAATTGCTGGCAACATATGCCGCTGCGGCGGATACAAATTCATGGTGGACGCCATTTCGAAAGTTAGCAAGCTCTCAAAAGGTCAATGATGATGTCCACCGAACTGCTGCTTCAGAAACGCAGGACTGCCAGATACGTGGGGAAGGACCTGCCCCGTCAGGACTCGCTCTACAAAGTGTTGGGCTCGCAAGAGTACGTCGATGACATGAAGTTCGATGGCCTCCTGTACGGCAAGGTGTTGAGGAGCCCTTTACCTCATGCCGACGTCGTGAATGTCGATGTCTCTGACGCTGCCAAGCTGCCGGGCGTGAAAGCCATCATCACCCCGTTCAACGTTCCGACTCACAGGTTCACCAGACATTTCACATACGTTCCCTGGAAGGAGATACGTGACCGTAGGCTGCTTGATACGCGAGTCCGTTTCGTCGGCGACCCAGTCGCCGCAGTGGCCGCCACCGACCCCCACTTAGCGGAGGAGGCCATCTCTAAGATTCGGGTCGACTACCGAGAGCTTCCCGCGGTGCTCTCCGCCGATGAGTCCTTGCGCAGGGATGCCCCCTTGATACACGAGGAGATCGAGGTGGGCGGCCAGATCAAGAAACTGGAGAACAACATCCCGTATTCCGAGGTGAACGAAGAAGGGAACAGCGAACAGGCCTACGCCGAGTCGACGAAGGTCTATGAGGACACGTTCAGCACCCAGGCCCTTTTCAACGCCCCCGTCGAAAAGAGGAGCATCGTCGCATCCCCCACGCCCGACGGAGGGTTGGAGGTCTGGTGTTCGACCCAATCCATTCACGGCCTGCGTTACTGCCTTTCACAAGCGCTCAAGGTCCCCCTGAACAAGATAAACGTCCACGACGTCCTGATTGGTGGAGGCTTCGGCCTGAAGTACAACATGGCCATGCACGAGCCCATCGCCGGATATTTGGCCCTAGTCGCCGGCAGGCCCGTCAAGATCACCATGACACGGGAGGAGGACTTCACCAACGGCGGCCGTCGGCCAGTCAAGATGGACCTGAAGGTGGGTGTGTCGAAGGACGGCACCATAAAGGCCATGGAGATGGACGCAGTCCTGCAGAGCGGCGCTTACGACGACCACATCGTCGGGGCGGTTTCCTGCTTGGGCGGATGGTTCTTCTCCATGTATAGGGCCAAGTACCGTCGGTATAGCGGTTTCAGCACGTATACGAACCTCCCCGTCTACAGCGCCATGCGTGGCTTCCTGAATCCCCAGCAGAACTTCGCTGTGGAGTCATTGATGGACGACATCGCAGAGGACTTGGGGTTAGACCCCTTGGAATTCAGGGTGAAGAACATACCAAGGGAGGGCGACTTCTTCTACGGCCAAGGCTTCACGGTAGTCACCAAGATTCGTAGCACCGGCTTAGAGTACTTGCTGAGAGAGGGCGCGAAAAGGATAGGCTGGCATGACCGGCGGCATCCCATAAGGTCTGGCTCAAAGATCCGGGCCATAGGGTTCGCGTGGGGACATCATTCTTCAGGGACTGGAGGAGAGATGACCAAAACACCGGACAGAATAGAAAGCACGGGCGCCATTGTCAAGGTGAACGAAGACGGCACCGTAAACGTCGTCATCGGCATGGTGGACCACGGAGGTGGAACACATGAAGTATACAGGAAGATCTGCGCCGACACGTTAGGAGTGAAGCTGGAGGACGTCCGCATGAGGCTTGGTTCCACAGATTTCGTTCCTTTCGATACGGGCACACACGCCTGCCGCGGTTCCTTTGTGGGAGGCACAGGCGTAATGAAAGCGGCTCAGGAGGCGAAGGAGCTGCTGCTCGACGAAGCCTCTCAGTTGCTGGAGGAACCCTCTTCGGACTTGGATGTGAGGGATGGAAGGATCTACTCGAAAGTAAATCCTCAAAAAGCCCTCTCGGTTGCTGAAGCCGTAATGCGCGCCAAGACCAGAGGAGGTGGCCTGATAGTAGCCCTTTCCAGGGTGCGGCCCGGCGCTGCGCCGCCAAATTTCGTGGCTTGCTTTGCCGAGGTCGAAGTGGACAGGGAGACGGGAACGGTGGAAGTGAAGCGAATGGTGGCTGGCGCCGACGTGGGCACCGTGGTCAACCCTAAAGATTGTGTCGCCCAGATCCACGGCGGCGTGGCATTCGGCCTAGGCATGTCGTTCCTGGAGGAAACGTGCTATCAAGGCGGAAGGATCGCCAATGCGGGCTACTTGGACTATATGGTGGCTAGGGCTCCCGATATGCCTCAGGTGGACGCATTTTTCGCAGACACATACGAGCCCACGGGCCCGTTCGGCCTGAAGGGCATCGGCGAATCGTCCACGAATCCGGTCGCTTCGGCGGTTGCCAACGCCGTTTCGAGGGCCGTGGGCAAGAGGATGAAGGTCCTGCCTCTGAAGCCTGAGATGATCCTGAGCGCCCTTGAGAAGTAGCTCGAAGGCTCCCCGAAGTCGACACACAGTACGTCCGTCGACCGGTATATGACCTCTGCTTCTGACATAAGACGGATGCAGGCGGAAGGGAGGAAGGATGGATGCCCTGCGAGCGCCAAAGGGCGAGCATCAGAGCAGCAGAGACGGAATCCACCGAAATAGCGATGGAATTCTATGGCTTCAGCTTTGGAAGGATGTCACGGGTCCACTCTAAGGTTTATTACGCAAGGACTTCGAATAACCTCCAAATGGTCAAAGGACTGCGTTTAGGCATCAAGTTCTCGGGCGACACGAACGCCCTACGCATGGCCAGAGTCGCCTCTCTTGCCGAACGGCTTGGCTTTCATTCTCTCTGGGCTACTGAGTCGCGTTTCACCAGGGACGCCGTCAGTAGGGCGGCGATGCTGGCTGTCCTTACCAAGCGTGTAATTGTGGGGACCGCCGTCGTCAACGCCTTCACAAGGAGCCTCGCCGTCCTGGCCAGCACGGCCGCAACCATAGACGAGGCCTCCAGAGGCAGGTTCATCCTCGGCTTGGGTGCCGGGGGAGAGAGGTTCATCTCTTCACAGGGCATAGGCTTCGAGAGGCCACTCAAGAGGCTAGAGGAATTCACAGTGTTGCTGCGTCAAATCTGGGAGGGCCGTTCCGTCTCTTTCGTGGGACAGACGATCGAAGTGTCTGGCATCACCCTCGGCTTCAGGCCCGTCCGGCCAAGGATACCCGTCTACTACGGAGTGACCGGTAACAAGGCCATCGACTTGGCATCGAGATTGAGCGACGGCATAATCCTGAACGCGTACACTTCTCTCAGCTACAATCGTAATGCAAATAGAACGATAAGAGGCTCTCCTGATGGTGCCAGGCTCCCGGTGCTTGGAAACGTGGCGGTTTCAATGGACCCCGACACCGATGCAGCTATATTGGCTGCCAAACCAATGGTCTTCACTTACGTAACGAGCTTCCCCGCCTTGGCCAAGGCCAACGGAGTCCCTGAAAGTCACGTCAAGGAGCTGATTGAGTTGGAGAGGAAGGATGGGCTCAAAATGGCCTTGCAGTCCTTGGACGACAAATGGGTGTTGGAGCTGGCCGCGGTTGGTGGCCCTGAAGAGTGCAGGAAGAGGGTCAGACAGTACGCCGGAGTTGGCCTTGACGAAGTGCTGCTGACGGCCATATCCGGCAACGAAGCTGAGGTCACAAGGGAAATGTCCCAGCTGCTGTAGACCAAGATAAGAGATATATCTGCATCGCAGCCACTTTGACTGCAGCATGGCCAAGATTATGGTCATCAACCCCAACACCTCCTCCGATCTCACAAAGCACATCAAGAAGGTCCTCCAAAGCGTTCGAACAAACGCCACCTCATTTGAAGTCGTCCAGCTTGACGAGGGCCCTGAGGCAGTGGAGTCCTCCAAAGACGTGGACTATGTGGCGCCCAAGGTCGCCGCGATGGTGGCGAAGAACGAGAAGAACTTCGACGCCTTCGTCATCGCCTGCTTCGCCGACCCGGGGCTCGAGTCGGCAAGAGAGCTGAGCGGCGTCCCTGTCGTGGGCATCATGGAGGCCTCCATGCTTGTTTCGTGCGCGCTCGGCGAGAAGTTCTCCATCTTGGCCATCAACAGCCGCAGGGCGCCCACCAAGTGGAGGTATGCCCGTTCCATTGGCTTGCACGAGAGGATGGCCTCCGTCATTCCCTTGAACCTCCCCGTCGCCAAAATGGAGGGCGACAGCGATGAACTCAGAAGCGCCATCAAGAAGGCCGCGCATCGGGCCAAGGAAGACGGGGCGGAAGTGCTGATCCTGGGTTGCGCCGCGCTCGCAGGCCGCGCGCATGAAGTTGAAAGGGAGGCGGGCCTTCCAGTCGTGGACCCCCTTCTGGTGGGCTTCAAGTTGGCGGAGAGCTTGGCGACGATAAAGCTGAGCCATTACCGGAGGGAATAGCTCATCCACTGGTGTTCCCAATGCGGTTCGACCTAGTCGTAATGGGGGGGAAGGTCTGCTCGTCCGCAGGGATCGTCGAGTGCGACATCGGGATCCTGGGCGGCAAAATAGCCCGCATATCGAAGCTCCCACTTGAGGCCGATGTCACGGTCGACGCTCGAGGTCAGCTGGTCCTTCCGGGCACCGTCGACGTGCATTTCCATTCAAGGGACCCCGCCTTTGCAAACAGGGAAGACTTGACGACCGGCTCTAGGGCCGCCCTATCTGGAGGCACTACCACCCTGCTGGAGATGCCCGTCTCCGTTCCGCCCGTACGAGACTCGAAGACGTTGGCCGACAGGAGGAAGGCTCTAGAAGGCAAGTCCCACGTGGACTACTGCCTTTACGGCGGCTGTGGGACGCTTCGGGAGGATGACATACTTGGTCAGAAGGACGGTGGAGCCGTCGGTTTCAAGGTGTTCCTCCACGAGGTCCCTCCAGGCAAGGAGTCCATGATGGAGGGCCTCTGCATAACGAACGACGTCGACCTGATCGAGGCGTTGCGCATAGTCGCCAAGGCAGAACTGCCCTGCTCCATCCACGCCGAGGACGCTTCGATCCTGAAGTACTATACGAGAATGCTGAAAGAAGGTGGCAGGAAGGACCCGTTGGCCTTCTACGAAGCCTGTCCAGCGGCGGCGGAGGAGCTGGCGGTCCGCAAAGTGCTTACGCTGATGAAGCTCGTCTCTCCGAGGGTCCACTTCGCGCACGTGTCGTCTTCAAGCGCATTGCGGCCCATACGAGAGGCCAAGGGCTTGGGCTACGACGTGAGCGCTGAAACGTGTCCCCATTACCTATTTTTCACAAGAAGCGACCTCCAAAGGCGGGGGCCTTACGCCAAAGTGTCGCCTCCGTTGAGGACCCGCGAGGACGTCGACGACCTCTGGAAAGGTGTGCGAGACGGCACGATCGACATCGTTGCGAGCGACCATGCGCCGTACAGGAAGGAGGAGAAGGACAAGGGCATAGACGACATCTGGTCCGCTCCGTCCGGGCTAGCTGGTGGCGAGCTCCTGACCTCTATGGTCCTTTCGGAATTCCTCAGGCGGAGGTTGCCCTTGCCAAGGCTGGTGCAGCTGCTTTCCACCAATCCAGCCCAGAGATTTGGGCTTAGCCATCTCAAGGGGGACATCAGGGTAGGAAGGGACGCCGACCTGACCATCATCAACCCGAACGTGCAGTGGAAGGTCAAAGCCGAAGACCTCCTGACCCGTTCCAAAGACGGCGCCCTGCTGTACGACGGGTTGAGCCTTACGGGCAAGATAACGGAGGTCCTGTTAAGGGGGCGCGTGGCCTTCTCTGAAGCGAACGTCGTTGGAAAGCCAGGAGAAGGAAGGTTTCTCGCCCCCTTGGCACAAGCCGGCTGAGGCCCTCCTAATGGGTCGTCTCATCCACCCCTGCGCCAAAACTATAAATCCGCTGCCCCAGGATTCTCGCTTTTGAGGAACTCCCTTGACATATGCCGATTTGTTGGGCAAAGACCTGATAACCACCCAGGAATGGAGCCGAGAAGAGCTCGACTACGTCCTGGAAACCGGCAAGGACCTAAAACGCAGGCGCTATGCCGGCGAAGGCGTCCCCGACCTGCTGCACAAGAAGACCTTCTTCTCCCTGTTCTACAACGCCTCGACGAGGACGAGGGCATCCTTCGAAACCGCGATGACGCTCCTGGGTGGCCACTCGCAGTTCATCGAAGCGGCTTCTACCAGGCTCTTGCAGGGTGAGGCCATCAAGGACGTAGCGGGCGTCTACGGCAGGTTCGGCGATGGCATCGGCATACGACTGGGCACACTACACGAATTCCCTCCTGGAAGGGCCACGGCCATCTTGAGGGAGTTCGCCGACAACGTGGACGTGCCCGTCATAAACATGGCGAACGACGAGTTTCACCCATGTCAGTCGCTCACCGACATCATGACGGTGCAGGAAAAAGCTCCCAATTATGAAGGGAAGAAGTTCGTAATCATGTGGGCGTACAGCGGCAAAATCAGGACCCCGTGTAGCATCAACGGCGACGCCCTCATCATGAGCAGGTACGGTTTAGACGTCACCGTGGTCAACCCGCCCGGCTTCGACCTTGACCCAAAGATAATTGAATACTGTAAGCAGAACGCCGACCGAAGTGGTGGCAGCATCAGGGTGAGTCACGACCTAGAGGGAGCCATCCAGGGAGCACACTTCGTCTTTCCTAGGTCTTGGACCTCAACAAAGTGCATAACCGAGGGCCTGCCAGCCGCGGGCGGAGAAAAGGGAGAGCTGGAAGTGGAGGCCAAGTTCAAGGGTTGGAAGCTGGACAGGAAGTTGGCCGACCTGATGGATCGCGATGGCAAGGTCATGCACGTCATGCCCGTGTACCGTGGGTTGGAGGCCGACGATGATGTCCTTGACTCTAGGCGAGGCATTCTTTTGGACCAGGCTGAGAACAGGCTGTACTCCCAGATGGCCATCTTGGCGCTCACTATGGGCGGAAGGTAGGTCGCCCCAGAGCGGAGCCCCGCCGCACACGCGTTCCCCCCGACCAGCGAAGGTCCCTGCGATCCGTCGCCTAAGGTTTATATGAATCGCGGAGATTCTCAAGTATGTAATGCCAAGTACGGGTGAACTCTTGAAAAAGACGTACGAAAAGGCAAAAGATTTCGTGTACGTCGGCAGAGAAGTCGTCCGCATTGACGCCTTGGAGAAAGTGTTGGGGTCGGCAAAGTACTTCGCTGACCTGTACACCAAAGACATGCTGGTTGCGAAGGTCTTCACTTCCTCCTATCCGCACGCGAAGATCAAGTCCATAGACTCATCGAAGGCGGCGTCTTGCCAGGGCGTCGAATGCATAGTGACCGCAAAGGACATACCCGGTTCCAACAACGCGAGCTACTTCCTCACCGACCAGCCGTTGCTGGCTGAGGGAAAGGTCAGGTACGAAGGTGAACCAATCGGCGTGATCGCAGGGACCACAGAAGACGCGGTCCTTGCAGCCTTGGACTTGATTAAGGTTGACTACGAGCCCCTGCCTCCTGTCCTTGACGTCTTCGAGGCCGCAGAGAACAGGGTGCTGATCCACGAAACTGGTAACGTCGCCTTCGAGAAGAAGATCGTGCGAGGCGACGTTAGCGAAGGTTTCAACTCCAGCTCCGTAATCGTGGAGGACGAATACAGAACGCAGTGGCAGGACCACGCTTACATCGAGCCCGAAGGAGCCGTCGCCTTCCCCACCGACGCAGGCGTCAAGATCATCGGGGTCCAGCAACATCCACATTTGGCGCAGATGGTCGTGGCGAGGGTCCTTGGCATAGAGAGGGAACGGGTCGAAATAATTACACCTGTAATAGGTGGCGGCTTCGGTGGAAAAGACGACGTCGGGCCGTGGGTCTGCGCCCAAGCCGCCCTCGTCGCTCAGCGCGCTGGACGCCCCACCATCCTCACCTACGACAGGGAACAGTCCTTCCTGATTCATCCCAAGAGGTTTCCGTTCTTTATCAAGTACAGGAGCGGAGCCAGCGCCGAAGGCAAGTTACGCGCCATCGATGTCAAGATCACCGTGGATACGGGGGCCTACTCCAACAGGGGGCCCTTCGTGCTCTTCAGAGGAATGCTGACGTCCTCTGGGCCTTACGAAGTTCCCAACGCAGAAGTTGACGGGAAGCTCGTGTACACCAACCACGTCCTCGGAGGCTCTTTCAGGGGATTCGGAAACCCCGAAGTGCACTTTGCGGCAGAGAGCCAGATGGACAAGTTAGCAGCGAAGCTGGGAATGGACCCTGTCGATTTCAGGCTCGCGAACATGCTCAAGCCAGGCTCCCTCACCGCCTTTGGTCAGCGTCTGGAAGAGGACGTGGGAGTGATAGAGGCCCTCAGGGAGGTGGTAGCTAGGTCGAGATATAAGGAGAAGCGGGTCGAGTATGCCAAGTACAACTCTAGGAGAGGGAGGATCAAAAAGGGCATTGGTGTGGCCTGCGTCTTCTATGGCAGCACCATCACGGCATATAGGCCCGATGGTTCACCCAGGCCCGACTGGTCCAGCGTGAAAATATCTGTCCTCCCCGATAACAGGGTCAGAGTGGACACTGGCATCGTAGAGATAGGCCAAGGTACCCACACGGCCATCGCTCAGATGGTCTGCGAAGCCCTGGCCCTTCCTTCACTGAGTTACGTGACGATCGAGAGCTCCAGCAACGCCCCCGACACGTGGGCCACCCATTCGTCCAGAGGCACATCATACGGCTCTTCCTCCGTGTTCCCCGCCGCCGTCAAACTGAAGGACAGACTGACCGACGTTGCGGCTGACATGCTAGGATGTCGTAAAGCCGACGTCGTCCTCGACAGGGGCTGGGCGGTCAACTGCGAGGAACCGTCAGAACGCCTGAGCTGGGACGAACTTGTCAAGGCGGCCAGAGGTCGCGGAGTCGACCTATCGGTTACCGAAACGGTGTGGCACCAGCCCCGTGGCAGCTTCGACCCCAAAACCCTTACGGGCTATATCTATCCATCTCTGTCGTACTCCGCCTTCGTTAGCGAAGTGGAAGTGGACTCGGAGAACGGCATGGTGAAGGTCACAAGAGTGTGGCCGGCGATGTCGTGTGGCAAGACGATCAACCCCACTGGCGCCCGTCAGCAGATCGTGGGGGGTTTCGTGCAGGGCGTGGGGCTAACCCTTATGGAGGAGGTCAAGTTCAAGGACGGGCTGCTGCAAAACCCCAACTTCGTAGATTACATGGCTCCCCGATCCGAGGAATCTCCTACGTTCGAGGAGCCTACGTTCATCGAAATCCCTCATCCCTACGGCTCTTTGGGCGGCAAGGGGCTCGGCGAGATGGGGATAATTGTGGCGCCGGCCTCAATAGCCAACGCCGTCGCCCACGCCATAGGTCGAGGAGTAAACGAATTGCCCCTCACTCCCGAGCGCGTGCACTCCGCAATAGCTCAAAGCAGTGTTCATCATGGTTAGGCTGGTGCTTTACGGGGTCCTGAGGACCGCTGCCGGAAGGGGAGAAATGGAAGTAGATGCGAAGACGGCCAAGGAGGCCCTGAAGATGGCCTCCAACCTCATCGGGGGTCAGGCCCCTGGGCTCGTCTTCGACGCGGAGGGCAACGTCTACCCTTCGATACTGGTGTTCCGGGGCGATAGGAAAGTGGTCGACTTCGACGAGCCCCTTGAGAGCGGAGAAGTGCTGACCGTCATCCCCGCCGTTGAAGGCGGTTAGGACCCGTCCGCTCGGCAGCCGGCCGCCTCTCAGCGTCTGACAGGAAGGACGAGGGAGGATTCGATGACTGCCACAGTGGCGCTCTTTCCGTGTTTCCTGTACGCAGCCTCCATTGCCTCTTCCAACCCTTCGAACCGCCTTATTCCCACTTCGGAGCAGTCTCTTTCGCTCAGGCCCTCAGTTACGATGAAGGTCTCTGCCTTTTCTCTTACCTGCGCCACTTCCAGCGCTATGGCCACCGAAATGCTGTGCCTTATCTTCCCCTCTCGGAGCAGACGTTCGACCTTGGCGAAGCTGCGCAGCCCCAACAGCGCGAGGTTCCTCCTATGTTCCTCCACAGGGCACAGGCCATCGGGGCAGGCGGCCAACAAGACGATGGTCCCCCCCTTCTTCACCACTGGGTACGCGATCTCCTCTCCTTTCATCCCCTGCCAATAGTCGATGTCCTCCGGATGGGCGCTGACCAACACTATATCGGCCGGGGCCCTAAATGTGGGTGCGTATATCGTCCTTGAGAAGGCCACAGCCCTTCTGTGAGCCCGAATGGGATCGCCCACAAAGACTCCGGCGATCTCCTCCTCTGAGTTCAAGACCACGTTCACTATCAAGTTCAAGCCGACCATCCTAGCCGACCTGTCAGAAGCCTTCCTCAGAGGACCTGATATGTTCCCCGCGAAGTAGTCCAGCTTGTACCTCTTGAGCAGGAAGACCTCAGACATGTGGAACTTCGTCACGGTGGATTCGTGTGCCACGCCCGGGAGCACTATTTTCCCACCTCCGCTCCATCCTGCATCGACGTGAGGAGCCACGCTGCCGACGCCTATCTTCACGTCATATTCGTGCAGGGCTCGATGTGCCAAGAGCTTGAAACGGATGCCCTCCACGTTCATTTCGCCATAGTCGTGCATGGCGCTCATGTCCCACGCGTCGTGTTGGAACACTTTGACTTTGCCAGCCACGCGGCCCACCTTCTTCCTGAGCTCATCGGCTGTCATTTGGCGGTGGCTGCCGAGAGCCACCAACACGCCTACGTTTTCATTGGGAATGCCCAGCTCCTGCAGCACGTCGACGATCACCGGAACGATGAGCCAGGTCGGCGTGGGTCTGGAAATGTCGTCAATCACCAGCAACACTTTCTTGGGCCTGCCATCCTTGATGAGGCCACCTTTGAACCTGGCGAGACGCATCTTGAGCTCCGACTTCAAAGACCTCTGCCAGTCCTGCAGCTCGGCGACCCTGCCGACTCCGAGCAGCTGCACCGACCTTCCTCGGACGTCCAACTCGATCTCGGATTCGCCGTAGCGTAACCTGACCCTTTTTTTCAAACTCGCTGCGTGTCCTGTGGTCTCCTTTGCCTATTTAAACAAACAAGGAACAACTTGTGCTCGTTGAAGCCTTCCTCCCTGAGGATAGAGCGTCCCTGTGCCATGAGGCAGGGCAGCCGATGAATATTTCAATTGTTGCGCGTCTGCAGCGCTCTTTCTACACAAAACCTCCTTGGGGCTCCTTGCAAGTTCATTTCGCGTTTTCGTGTCGCTAATACTTATATAGACCGCTCAAGCTTTCGTTTGTACGATGCCTATGCGAAGAGGCCTATCTCAAACTCTAGCTATAGCGATAGCGGCCATTATTATCATAGCCGCAATCGGCGGGATTTGGTATCTTACTTCACAACCCACACAGCAGGGGGGAGGCAATCCGATCGTCATAGGCGTCCTTGTTCCTCTCACCGGGCAAGACGCATACAGCGGAACATTGATGCAGAGAGGGGCGCTGATGGCAGAGAAATACCTGAACGATCACGGTGGCGTGCTGGGCCGCCCAGTGAAGGTAGTCATAGAAGACGACCAGTCCAAGCTCGAGGTGGCCACTCAGGCCGCCGAGAAGATGGTGACGCAGGACAAGGCCGTCGCCCTAGCGGGCTTCTACAAGAGCTTCATCACTAAAGGCGTGTTCGAATCCGTATCAAAGAAGTACAACATAGTCACCTTCACGGCAGGTTGGCTGGATGACCTGACGGCCAACCACGACAAGTTGATGTTCAGGGCAGGGCCCTTCATCGGCGCACAGACGGACCAGTGGGTGGCGTTCCTTGAGTACGTGGCTCAGAAGACGGGCCACAACAAGCTCGCCGCCTACAGCGAAAACACCGACTACGGCACATCGTTCCAGGACCAGATCGTGGCGGCCCTGAAGGCCCACGGCAAGGTCCAAGTGGTTGCAGACCTGCACCACGATTACCAGGCCACTGACTTCACGACCGACCTGACCAAGATCAAGCAAACCGGTGCCAATCTGTTCTGGTCCGCCACGGTGTCCTCCAACGTCATGACCATGATCAAGCAGGCCTACGACGTAGGCCTGTCACATCAGGCCATAATGACGACCGTCGCTGACGGCTTCTACTACACTGACGAATACGCCAAGACGGTCGGGAACAAGGGCGATAACGTGATTATTACCTCCTTCCACAAGCCTGGCATTCAGTACACCAATTTCACTTCTACCATGGACCAGCTTTACAAGGAAATGGGTTACGGCACTAACGTGGACTACTATATCACCATACAGGAGTTTCAGGACGTCCTGCTGATCGCGCAGGCGATAAAGACGGCTGGCAGCACGGACACCAACGCGATGGTCCAGGCCCTGGAAAGCATGACGTTCAACGGTCCCTGGGGGGTCATCAAGTTCAGCATGGAAGCCACGGGGCCCTACTATCACCAGTGGACTCCACCCATGCTGTTCGAGCAGTACCAGAACCTCAACCTGAAGGTCGTGTACCCAGAGAGCGTAGCCGAAGCACCAATGATCCTGCCATCCGGTTAACTCACCACAGTGTGTCACTATTGGAGGCTTTTTTTTGGATACTTCTCTCCTGCTAACCGTGTTAATAGACGGGGTGGTCCTGGGCCTGGTCTATGCCCTCATAGGCCTGGGGCTTTCCCTCGTCTGGAGCCTTATGGGCATCCTCAACTTCGCCCACGTCAACTTCCTTCTCATTGCAGTCTACTTGGGCATCATGGTGTTTTCGTTCGTCTCTAACCCCATAATCGCCGTAGTGGGGTCCTTGGTCCTTCTGGCGGTGATCACGCTTGTCGTCTACAGGACCCTCATCACGCCGGTCTTCAAATTCGGCCTGGACGCCGCGATGATGAACACCTTCGCCCTCTCCTATTTCCTCGTCATTACCGTGCTGATCCTCGCCGGTCCCTACTATCGCAGCGGCGTGACGCTCTTTCCTACAGACCTGCAGCTGCACCTCCCGCTAGACGTAACGTACAGCGCTTACAGGGTCTTCGCTGCGGCTATGGCGTTTCTGATCGTCTTGGGGACCATGTTGCTCATCAGGAAGACCATGTTCGGCTTAGCCCTCAAGGCAGCCATGCAGGACACAATGGCTTCCGTATTGATGGGGATAAAGCTGAAGCGTGTGACTCAGTGGGGCTTCCTTCTGGCCATCCTCTTGGCTGGAATAGCCGGCCTGATAATCGCCCCCATGTATACGGTGTATCCAGGCATGGCCGACAAGTTCGGCCCGATCTCGTTTGCCGTGGCCGTCGTTGGTGGCTTAGGCAACATAGAGGGAGTGATACCTGCCGGCATCATCATCGGCCTCACAGAAACGCTTGGCGGGACCTACATTTCTTCGGCCTACAAGGACGCCTTCACGTACATCCTACTGATCGCCATCCTGCTCATCAGGCCAAGGGGACTGCTTGGGAGGAAATGAAAGAAAATGAACATGAAGACGACAAGAATTCGGCTGAACTTCAGCTACAAGGGAGCCCTTCTGATCGTCCCCTTCCTGCTGATCCCCCTTCTGGGCAACCTTTACCTTACCCGCACTTTCATCAACATCATCATCTTTGCCGTCCTGGCCCTCAGCTGGGACTTCATCGCCGGCTACTACAGGCTGGGAATAATCTCGTTCGCCCACGCGGGGCTGTTTGCTCTTGGCGGATACGTGTCGGGGATGCTGGCCATTTATTGGGGCCTCAGCCCCTTCGTTGGCTTCGTAGCGGCCGGCTTGGCCGCGGCGGCGTTCAGCCTGCTTCTCAGCCTCGTGGCGCTCAGGTTCCCCGGCCGTTTCAACCTTTACTACATCGTCGTGAGCGTTGGCATGGCTGACGTCTTGCGCCTTGTATGGGTGAACGAATATCACGTTACGGGTGGCACCACAGGGCTCGTACTGCCTCCTCTGTTCGACGTGACCAACCTTCAGCTCTCATACTACCTCAACTACTACTTCTCGTTGCTGATCCTGATGGCGTTGGTGGGCACGATAATATACATCAACAGGCGGCCGCTGGGCTATGCCATCAGAGCCATATACGAGGACGAAGTCACTGCCGCCACCATCGGCGTGAACGTGAACAGGACCAAAGTGCTAGGCATCGTCATCGGTGGCGCCTTCGCCGGCCTCGCAGGCTCGGCCTTCTGTCACATATCGCAGGCCGTCGGCCCCGACCTCGGAAGCAGGTATTACATGCTGCTCATTTTCTTTATGGCGTACGCCGGCGGCTCGGGGTCCATTGTGGGGCCCGTGCTGGGCTCCGTGCTCTGGACGGGCATCTACGAAGGGCTCAGGGCGATGAGGCCCCTCTTGGTGGGCTTCGACTGGTTCAGGCCCATCGAGCCCTTCTTTCAGACCTTCATCCTCACGCTAGTCTTCCTGTTGATACTCAGGTTCGTAGGCTGGCGAGGGCTCTGGGGCTCGGTTGGGCCGCGGATAAAGAAAGCGCTGAAGTCAGAATGACTACTGAACCGAAGTCAGAATGAACTCGCGGGCAGAACGATCTCTTGGTCTTGAGGTGGGACTTGCTCGTCGCATGCGCAGAGCGAAAGGACGGAGAGCTCAGCCGCTGCCGCTAAATCCCAAGGTAGGCCTTCTTGATTTGGTTGTCCTCAAGTAGCTCCTTGGAGGGCCCCTCCATTACAACGTGACCCGTCTCAAGCACATAGGCCCTGTCGGCCAGCTCGAGCGCTTCTCTGACGTGCTGCTCCACGAGCAGGATGGAAACTCCTTCATTGTGAGCCTGCTCTATCTTTTCGAAGACCATGTCCACAAGGTTGGGCGCCAGGCCGAGGGACGGTTCATCCAGCATAAGCAAAGAGGGCTTCGACATAAGCGCCCTCCCTATGACCAGCATCTGCTGTTCTCCTCCACTGAGAGTGTACGCCATCTGGGTGCGCCTCTCTTTGAGCCTGGGGAACAGGCCGTAGACGGATTCGAGAGTATCCTTCTTTGCAGCGCGGCTCCTCTTTGTGTAAGCGCCCACTGCGAGGTTCTCTTCGACAGTCATATACGGGAAGATCCTTCGGCCCTCAGGCACGTGAGCCACGCCCATTTCGACTATCTCGGCAGGGTCCAGGTCGTGGATATGCTTGCCTTCGTAAGACATTTCGCCTGACTTGGGGCGAAGCACCCCCGATATGGTCTTTAATGTGGTCGTCTTGCCTGCACCGTTGGAGCCCACAACCGAAACGATTTCGCCCTTGGAAACCGTCAAGGAGACGTCAGAGATGGCTCTGAACATTCCGTAGTAGACGCTTATGGCCTTGACTTCCAACATGCTAAGTCACCTTGACGAACTTCTCCCCCAAGTACGCCTTTATGACGAGTTCGTTCGAGGCGACCTCCGACGGGCTGCCCTCCGCGATCTTCTCGCCCATGTTAAGCACGATCAGGCGTTCCGCTGACTGCATTATGGCGCGCATGACGTGCTCCACCCAGAACTCGGTAATTCCTAGCTCATCCCTGATTCTCATCAGGAGCTTCATCGACTCCGCCATCTCGGAGGGGTCCAGCCCTGAAAACACTTCGTCCAAGAGCAGTATTCGCGGACCCGTCGCCAAGGCGCGAGCTATCTCCAACCTTTTCTTGTCTACAAGGTTGAGCTCCTCCGCTTTCTTCGCCTTCTTCTCGGCTATGCCGACGAACTGAAGCAACTCCACGGACTTCTCGGCCGTCTCCTTCGGATCGAGGTGCTGGCATCCAAACATGCATCCCATCTCCACGTTCTCCAGCACCGTAAGCTCGTTGAACGGCCGGACGACTTGGAAGGTGCGGCCGATGCCGAGCTTGCACCGTTCGTGCATCGGCATGCCCGAGATGTCCACACCTCCGAGCTCTATCCTGCCTTCGTCGAGCTTGTATATGCCAGAGATTACGTTGAAGAGCGTGGTCTTCCCTGACCCGTTGGGTCCGATGAGTCCTACAATCTCCCCCTTCTCAACGTGGAAGTCCACGTCTTTCAGGGCCACCAGCCCACCAAACCTCTTGGTGACCCCTGTGCCTCGTAGCATCCTATTTAAGAAATCAGAAAATTCTATTTAAGTATTTCACAGTTCGAGGCCGTCTTGCAAAGACAAACGAGCATTACCTCGAACTTGCGTTCTAGCTTCCAAAGTACTTCAGGACCAAGGCGTTCCATTCGGGCGAGCCTTGGAAGGCGGCCAGCGCCGAGTTGAGCGAATCAAGGAGGGCAATGTTCCCCGCCTTGACCGCAAAAGCATACTGCGTGCCCTCATTCATTTCCAGCGCCACGGTGACGGCGTATCGCGTGGCCAAGCTTTCCGCAACAGGGCTGTCTATCACCACGGCGTCCAGCTTCCCCGCAATCAGGTCGTCCATCGCAACGCCAAGAGACGTGTATCTGTAAACGCTGCCGCCGCTCACGTTGTCTTTCACGGAACCGCTTCCCGACCCACCCACTATCGTATACCATTCTGTCTTGACAAGCCTCCTCTGCGCAATGAGGTCGATGCTTCCTACCTTCAGCCCGGCAAGGTCCTTCGCGCTAGCGATACTTGAAGAGCCTGCTCTCATAACGACGGATTGTCCGACCGTCCAGTACGGAGCGGTGAACTGCGCTCCCTGTGCTTGCTGAGAATTGATGGGGAAACCCGAAGCGATGACCTGTATCTCCCCGCTTTCAAGAGCTCCCAAGAGCCTGTCATAGGGCATGTCCTTCACTACGACGCTCGTGTATCCGGCCTTCAGCGCCAGCGTCCGAATCAGCTCCATATCGAAGCCGCCCACTCCGGAAAGCTCTTTGTATTCGAAGGGAGGGTAGGGCGTGTTGGTTCCTACGACCAAGACCTTCGCCTGAGTGGGACGTATGATGATGGCGCCCAGAGTCACCAGGGCGACAACTAGCATGGCGCTGATGACTATTGAAAGAGCTGGCTTCAAGCCACGACAACCAAGGCGGGTCGCGGCATTTAAGCGATTTGACTGGCACGACCATCCGCAAGTGAGTCAATGGTCAAAGGGGAGCCTGCCATCCTTGATCCGACAAGCATCAAATTCGGCCATTCTACATTAACCCCACGTCATTCTATTGCGCGTGTAATAATAATCACCACCCAGCCGTACAGGTAGCTATCAGAACCCATTCAGGCGTAAGGACCTAAGGTACGTATCTTGGAACTCTTCACACGTGGCAAGTTCTACGTATCTCATCCTCTTGGCTGTCTCGTTGGCTCTCCTCTTCGCATCCCTTGAAAGCAGACACATACGCGCTCCCGTGCCCGCCGAGTTGCCCACCTGTTTGATCAGGTGAAGCGGAACATCAGGAAGCATTCCTATCGATATGGCGCTGCCTATGTCTATGTATGTGCCAAAGGCCCCAGCCACGTACACCCTTTCTAGGCTGCTTTTTGTGACGCCGGCTTTGTTGAGCAGGATCTTGATGCCTGAAGCTATGGCCCCCTTGGCTTTCTGTATCTCCCTCACGTCTCTTTGGGTGAAGGTGACCGGCTTACCCCCCGCCGCCTTGGAAGCATCGGCAAGCACAAACTCCAGACAATCTTCGCCCTTAACCACCAGGTCGGTCGCCACTTCACTGCTCATCCTGCCCGAAACGTCCAAGATGCCGTGATGAACCATTTCCGCGACGGTGTCGATGACGCCAGAACCGCAGATTCCAGCGGGGGCGGAGCCGTCCACGGTTGTGTAAAGCACCTTCAGGGATTCGTCGATGGCTACGTGCTCTATGGCTCCCGACATGGCCCTCATCCCGTGCTTTATGTGAGCCCCCTCGAAGGCGGGCCCCGAGGCGCAGGAGGCGCCCCAGAGCTCGTGGTCTGCAGCCAGCACAACTTCTGTGTTCGTGCCGATGTCTACAAGCAGCCTATTCTCTGCGCCCGCGTCCAAGCCCGTGGCTATGGTGTCCGCCACGCAGTCGGCCCCCACGAATCCAGCCACGTTGGGCAGGAAGTAGGCGGTGCACCCCGGGCCGCCGGCGATCCCAACCTTGCTGGCTTCCACGGCGTATGCCGAATTGACGACGGGCGCATAAGGCGCCCTGCCGAGAGAGCTGGGCTCCACTCCCACCGCAAGATGATGCATCAGGGTATTGCCGACCAGCACGATCTCCGCCACGTCCTCCCTCATCGCGCCGGCGGCCTGACAGGCTTCACCCACCATGGAGTCCAAGGCTTTCCTTACGGAACTCACAAGGTTCGACAGCCCGTCTTTGTCCTTGAGGATGTACGTCAGCCTGCTCATCACATCCTCGCCGTACAGGACTTGAGGGTTGACGCTAGACGATTTGGCCAGCAGCCTGCCGCTCTTGAGGTCCACGAGGTAGCCAGCCAACTTGGTCGTTCCTATGTCGAAAGCGACGCCAAGGATGGGCGACCCCGGCTTTGTCAGCGCCGTGAGCTTGGTCCCCTCGTACACCACGGCCTGAACCCTCCAGTTGAGTCCTTTCAGCGTCTTGCCCAACGACAAGAGACAGTCGTGTTCTATCCTTTCCAGCTTCATCCCGCGTCTAGATGCCGCTTCGATCAGGGCATCGTCAAGAGACCTGACATCTCGAAGAGACGGCGGCGTGACTTCCAGCTCCACCCCCGTGACCGAAGGGTTCAGCTCTACGGGAGTCTCCAGGCCCTCCACCTGCAGGCGGTATCGGCTGCCCCTGCTCTCCAGCGGGATCTCCACAGTTATCAGGCCCTCTGCGGCCACCTCGGCCTGGCAGGCCAGCCTATAGCCGGCCTGGACCTCATCTTCGGAGAAGCACTGCCTTTCGAATTCGGTGAGCGCGCCGAGCAGCTCGCTCCCCTGCCTGACGATGACCTTGCATTTGCCGCACGTGCCCACTCCACCACACACGGCGGAGACATCGATGCTGGCGTCTTGGGTCGCCTCCAGCAACGTCTTGCCTACTTCGGCAGGCAAGTGCTTGCCGTCAGGCTGAAAGAACAGCAATCTTTCCCGAGAAGGTTGCTGCCGCCACATAAGAATTATGGTCGAAAGTCCTTTGCCCTCATCTACGTTGTCCTGCGCGATTTCGCCGCTTGGATGAACGCGTCGATGTTTTCTGCAGGTGTGAAAGGTGGCAGGTCGCATCCTGTGCTCGCGACCACGTTCCCAGCTCCTTCGACGGGGGCCAGCATGGCTTCGACGTTCCTTCTGATTTGCTCGGGTTTCTCGAAAGTCAGATTCGTGGGAGGATAGTTGCCAAAGACCATCACGCTCCTAGGCACAGCCTTGACGGCGTCGCTCAGGTTCACGTTCTGATCCAAGCTGATCCCCGCCACGCCGGTCTCCACCATGTCCTTGATCAGATGGCCTGACTTCCCGCACATGTGAAGGACTATATCGATGGAGACGGACCTCCTGACGGCTTTGATATGTTCCTTTGAATGCGTCAAGAAGTGCTTCCCCGATATGAGGCTTGACGTCGGGTCAGCCATCACCAGGAAGTCGACTCCTGACTCTTCCAGCCTGCGAGCGTAGTCCATTACTACTTCGGTGCACTCAGCCAACAACGAAGATAATGCCGGCAGGCCTTTGGCCGTCCCTTTGAGCAGCTCTTCAACGCCTATGACTTGACCAGCGACGGTAAAGGGACCCGTTATGTAGAATCCGCAGGGAACGTCCTTCGTCTGCTCCGCTATCCTCTTTGCAGCCTTTGCCATGCTTTGCGCGCGTTCCGGAGCGCGATGGGCGTGGTCCTCTTCCAGCCGAGGGTCGCCAAGAGGGATTCTGGACCTTAGGGAAGGCGCATCGAATTCCCTGTAGAGGGGTTGCACGCCGAAGGCCTGCGCTTCGACCGTAAGGTCAAGCAGAGGCAGGGCGACGTCTGGTTTAAAACGACTCAGGTTGAACCTGATCACCTCGGCGTGGAGGTCGGGGTCATCCAAGCATCTTTTCGCTTCTATCCCTTTCATTCTTGCCCCCGGGTATCCCAAGATCGGGGCAGCTCCAAACCTACCCAGTGATCCGAAGTATTCCAAAATGCGCATTTCTATCGCGGTAAATTGCAGCTCTTTACGAGGTTATTAGTATTATCAACTAATTAGGATTATCAGTTAGGACGGAGACCAGGTTGAAAAGGAGTAAGGCTACGATTCCGTCGTCTCGCTTCCCTTAAGCGAAAGGCCGAACATAACATTATTAACTTAATAAAGCCGTTATGGCGTCAAATTGAAGCATGGTCGAGCGTTTCGACAGGCTCGCGTACTCCGATCCCTCTGACCTCGTTTTCGGGGTCAGCAAGCGCCCGCTTCGGTACGGCTTTGAGCTGAAGGTGGGAGGCGGCCACGTAGTCCCCGAACTCAAGTATGCCCCTAGGCCCGGAGCTGAGGCGACGATCGAGAAGCTTAGGTCCGAGTACGCCGACATTACAAGAGAGGCTTTGGAGAGGGCGGTCAACTTGGGTTTTCCCGCCCTTCAGCTCGAGACGGAATACGTCGCTCAGATGACTTACAACCCTTCTTGGGGCGAAGAGGTGCTCAGGCTACAAAAGGACATCTTGCAGAAGTACCACGACGAATACGGGATCAAATGCGCACTCAGGGCCACCATCGGCGACGTCAGGACACCCGAAGACGGCTTGAGAGATGGCGAGCACTACCGGCAGGTGATAGAATCGTTCGAGAGAGCAGCTAAGCATGCAGACCTACTCTCCATCGAGTCGACGGGCGGGAAGGAGGTCTTCAACCACGCGCTCATCCGTTCGGACGTCAAGGGCGTGGTCTTCGGCGTCGCTGTGCTCGGCTGCCTGGACATGTCTTTCCTTTGGGATCAGATCGTTTCCATAGCTCAAAGGGAGAAGGTCATCCCGGCCGGCGACACCGACTGCGCCCATTCAAATACGGCGATGCAGCTTGCTGGCGGGCTACTTGGACGTGAGCTACCCCACACCATGGCCGCGATGATCAGGTCCCTGGGCGCATCCAGGTCGCTTGTGGCTTACGAACGTGGCGCCGTTGGACCTGGGAAGGACTGCGGGTTTGAAAACATCATCATCAAGGCCATAACGGGCTACCCGATGTCCTTCGAGGGGAAGTCCAGCGCGTGCGCCGACAGCACCCTGATGGGCAACATCTCGGCCGCCGCCTGCGACCTGTGGTCCAACGAGTCCGTCCAGCAGGGGGAGCTCTTCGGAGGGACCAATCCTCAGGTCTTCACGGAGATCCTAGGTTACGATTGTGCCCTGTTCAATTCGGCGATCAACTTAGGTCTTGCGAGACAGTTGAGGGATTCCCTCGTGACATCAGACAAGTTCAGAGACCCTCAGCCTTTGGTGCTCGCTCCCGAGAACGCCTGCGCCATTGGCGCCTCCATAGTGGAATCCGCCGGCAGCTACTATCGCAGGGGCCTGGATGCGGCTTTGAAAGCCGTCGAAATAATACAAAGGGCCCACTCTGACGGCCGTTTGAAGTTGAACGACATAGAGGCGAAGTTCCTGGCGAAGATGGCGGGCGAGCTTAAAGCCATGCCCGCCGATGAGGGTCCGTTCGTAGAGAAGATGATTGAAGCATATGCGGGCTCGTCCGCACATTTTGATAGGAGGAACTACGGGCTGTAGGTGATGCGGTATGGTGTCATCCAGATTTAGGGTGCTTTCGGCCCTGTACGACAGCGATTCTAGGGCGCTTCCTGTCGTGGCGGTGAATCAATCAGCCACAAGTGAAACAATGAAGCACGTAGGGACCGCCTGGCCCATGGCCCACATGAAAAGCGACAAGATGGCCGCCCTGGCAGTCGCCGGGCATCTCTACCTTGGATTCGATAATGTCCGACTGCCATTCGATCAGACGGTGGAGGCCGAAGCGCTGGGAGGGAAGGTCGCGCACGGCGGCGAGCTCGAGTTCCCCGAAGTGGTCAGCTCGCCATTCGCCGAAGCCAACGAGCTCAAAGTGGGACCTGACGTCCTTTCTCACGGCAGGATACCCGTCGTCCTTGATGCCATAGCCGAGGTCAGGAGGACGCTCCCCTGTAACGCACCCATCGTAGCCGGAATAGTGGGTCCCTTTTCGGTGGCTGCCCAGACCTTCGGCTTGGAGAGGTACTTGAAATGGACGATTAAGGACCCCGATGGGATAGACCGCACTCTAGAGGCGATCAATCCTTTCCTCATGCAGTACGCCAAGGAGGAGGTCAAGAGGGGCGCCGACGTCATCTCCATCGAGGAGATGGCAGCTTCGCCTGACATGCTGAACCCCAAGTTCTTCAGGGAGAGGGTGGCGAAGTACTTGGGCCAGCTCATCTCCGCCATCGAGGCGCCCGTCATCCTCCACATTTGTGGCAACGCCACTGCGATCCTTGACACCATGGTGGAGCTGAAGCCCGCCGCTTTGAGCCTCGATGCGAAGACCGACTTGGCCAAGGCCTACAGGCTGGCCCACGGCAAGGTCAAGCTGGCGGGCAACCTCAGCCCCATCACCACGCTGCTCAGGGGAAGTCCGGAGGACGTCAAGACGGCCGTAGAAAGGGCCGTCCAGGCCGGAGTGGATATGGTGGCTCCCGGCTGCTCCCTCTCTCCCCTTACGCCTACGGCCAACGTCAAGGCTATGGTGGACGCCACAAGGGCGCTCGAATCCTCTAGAGGATCACTTGCTTTGTCCGTCGGTCCGGTCGAAGACATCTTCGTGAACTACAGCGTGGCGAAGCAGGCCCTTGGCGCGCCGTCTCCCGCTCCACCGACAAAGCTCGATACCGAAAGCATCCTTGGGCAGATCGCAACTGCCGTAGTGCGAGGTGATGTTGACGCAGTCAAGTCTCTTACCCGGACCGCCCTGGCGACCGTCCCTCCCACCAAGGTCATACAGGAGGGTTTGACGGCAGGCATCGCGGCCGTCGGCAGGCTGTGGGACCAGGGCGAATACTTCCTGCCAGAGGTCATCACTGCCTCCGATGCGATGCAGGAAGGCATCAAGCTCTGTGAGAGTGCTTTGGGCAGGTCGGTGGAGAAGAAGGGTAAGGTCATCGCTTTCGTGGCGGAGGGGGACATACACGACATAGGCAAGAACATAGTGGTCTCCTTCCTCAAAGCTGGGGGTTACGATGTGGTGGACCTGGGCAAAGACGTTCCCGACGCGAAGGTGATCGAGGCCGTGCTGGAACACAAGCCCATGCTGGTCTGTGGAACGGCTCTGATGACCACGACCATGTCCGCTTTCCCCAGGATCGCAGATGCCCTTCTCAATAAGGGCGTTGACGTGCCTCTCGCCGTCGGAGGGGGCGCGGTCACGCTCGAATTTGCCGAATCATTTTCGATGGGCGTATATGGTGAAAGGGCAGACAAGGCCATAATGATAGCGGATCTGGTCAGAGAAGGTAAGAACTGGCAGCAGCTCCGCAACGAACTGAGGAAGGCTGAAAGCGAAGGCAAGGGCAGCTTCAGGCAAGACTGACTACATCATTTGCGGACGGCCGTCGTGTGGCGTCGACGTAGATTCCGTTTTATAGTCTTCAGCTCTAGTCCATGAGGGGTCACCTTTAGTTGACATCGACAATCGCTTTCCGGCTATCTGAGAGGGTGAATCGAGTAAAGCCGTCGGCGATAAGGAGGATGCTACAGGCCGCCTCCGGCGTCAGAGACGCCATACACTTGGAGCAGGGCGAGCCAGACTTCGCAACGCCTTCACATATCATCGAAGCCGCCTTAGATGCCGCTAGGGGTGGCGCCACTCACTACACGCCCATCGACGGCGCTCTGGAACTGCGGTCGGCCATCGCCCGAAAGCTAGAGCGCGAAAACCACATAACGGCGGATCCAGAAACCGAAGTCACAGTGACCTCTGGATCGCAGGAATGTATGCTGGCCGCCTCTTTGGCGTTCCTCGACCCGGGAGACGAGGCTTTGGTGCTCAGCCCATACTACCCGGCGCACTACGAGGATGTCCTTCTGGCAGAAGCGTCGCCCGTCGAGGTGCCTTTGGACCAAGGGGAGGGGGGCGAGGTGACTTACGAAATCCTAGAGGGCAAAGCCACCTCGCGGACCAAGCTGTTGTGGGTCTGCAGCCCGTCCAACCCCACGGGACGAGTCTTTTCGCGCAAGGAAATCGAAACGATCGCGGAGTTCGCAATTGACCGCGACCTGTTGGTCCTATCGGACGAAATATACGAGAGATTGACCTACGACGGGGCGGAGCACATTAGCATCGCTTCCTTGCCAGAAATGCACGACCACACCATCACGATCAACGGTTTCTCCAAAACCTACGCCATGACGGGCTGGAGGATCGGCTACATGGTTGCGCCGAAAGCTCTCTCCGACGGCCTCCGGAAGGTTCACTACTACATGGCCCTCTGTCCCAATTCGATTTCACAGAAGGCCGCCCTTGCTGCTCTCGAGGGCCCCCAAGATTGCGTACGACAGATGGTGGAGGAGTACGCCAGAAGGAGGAGGCTCGTCAGCTCAATGCTGTCCGAAATGGCGGGGGTGGACTTCGCCAAACCTTCAGGCGCATTCTACTTCTTTCCCGACTTCTCTTCCTTCATCAAGGATGACCTGTCTCTGGCCATGGACCTCCTCCGCAAGGCTAAGGTGGTCACGGTCCCCGGCTCCGGCTTCGGGTCGGCGGGTGTTGGGCACCTGAGGATTTCATATTCGACCAAACCTGAGGTCATCGAGGAAGGCCTGAAGCGCATAAGCGACTACCTGTATTCACTCCGCTAGCTTTACACGCTTTACGATGCTTGAACGAGTGCCAGGCATGTAGCTTCCATTGACGTCTAGTCCCGACAAGCAAGCGACCTCAGGCAGACTCGAGGGCCACACCAGCTACCCCCGCGTTACGTTCCTCGTCTTGATTCCGAGCGCCTTCAATAAATCCAAGAACATCTTCGAAGGCCAAGGTCAGTCTGACTGACTCGAGCATCTGAAGGCTGATGGGCTCGCTTTCATCCCTTTCGTGAGCTGCGTGGGTCTTCGCGCTCGCCTTAATAATAAGGGCGACGAAGTTATGTCTTGTAACTGAAGAGCATGGTTCCTTCGAATAGGAGTTGAGACTCTCTTGGTCGAACTGAAGGTCAAGGAGGGCGATCTTATTCCAGACATGGAGCTGGAGGGCTATCCCGGGCCAAGACGCATCAAGCTTACAGACTACCGAGGAAAGTGGCTGGTCCTGTACTTCTACCCAAAGGATGGCACCCACGGTTGCACAAAAGAGGCGCTCGGGTTCAGAGACGACATGGAAGCCATCAGAGCGATGGGTGCCGATGTGCTGGGTGTAAGCACCGACGGCATAGCCAGCCACAGGAAGTTCTATCACAAGTTCAACCTCAACTTCACACTGTTGAGCGATCCGAAGGGGGAACTTGGCCTTAAGTTGGGGACCTGCGGGAACTCCTTCTTCAAGACCATGGACAGAGTGACCTTCATACTGGACCGGGAGGGTCGTATCGCAAAAACGTATCCAAAGGTGAAGTATCTGGGACACTCTAAGCAGATAATCGACGACCTGAAGTCTCTTGTAGGCGCTTCTGGGACCCGTTAGTGGACGCCTCTGTCGGGCTTTCGCAGTCCTCTGAACTCCGTCTGGAATTCTCTTCCTGTATGGACAAGCGATTTCTTGGTGTGACGACATCTGAAGTCGGCTGACCATCTTCTCCCCTACATGGCGCCCTCCGTCTCGGCTTACCGCTTCACGGCGGAGAGGGCCGGCAAGGAGGACGCCTTAGAAGAAGGTGTGATCGCTTCAGAAGGTCAGTCCCATTCGTTCTAAATCGGCCATCAGCTTCTCCTCTATAGTTAGGTACTCCTGCGATGGCTTCAAAGTTTCCAGATCGTAGCATTCGGAGAACTTCTTGCCTAGAGGCGCGTCGTCCACATGGCCTTGGTACTTCCTGAGCAACAGCTTCACCATGCTGTTGGCCTCCGACCTTCTGAGTCCGGCCCTCGCAACCGCGTGCCCAACTTCGGCGTGGATCCTAGCCTCCATGCCCGAACATCTTTCAGGGTACTTGTTCCTGCACGGTGCCGCGGGGTTTAGGTCGGAACCGGACACCGTAGCAGCGATCGAGTGGGCCGCTAACTCCCAGGCGATCATTTCGGTGCAAGGGCCCGCTGCGCAGAAGGGGCTGTTGGCCTTTATTATATCGGTGTTCCTGCTCAGGGCTTGAGAAACGATGCTAATGAGCCACAGCATCTCAGGAGTCGTGTTGATGGTCTTGAGTATGTTCAACGGGAAGTTATCGTGCCACTGTGCCCTGTAGACCAAGAGGCCCAAGAAATGATGGGCCAGGTTGATGATGGCGGTTTCAGCCGGCCCGCCAGCGTAGCCCCCCATCAGAGGGCCGTAGAGGGCTCCTATATGGTAGCCCGTCTCCTGAAGGAAGGGGACTTTGTTCAGCCTTTCGTAGTCGACCTTCATCTCGCCTAGGGCTGCCACCAGCAGGCCGTCGGTGGGCCTCACGCCGAATTCTGGCCTCATGGCCGCGAATATTGCCGCCGTCTTTTCTGCGCAGGCCACAAAGTTGTGGCCCGACAGGCCCGGCCTTCCCGCCAGCTTGGCGGCTTCTTTCATCGCCCTTATGTTGTATATGGCGGCCTCCACCTCCAGGGGCGTCCCCGACCTGACCTTGCGACCGCTCAACTCCAGGAGAGACGGGCCGCTTATGGAGTCCAAGATGGGCTCCTGGGCGTAGCTCTGCACGACCTTGACGTACAGCGAAGATGGCACGGGCGTCCCCACGGCCGAAGACGCTACGAATGGCGGTGTCCTGTCTTCCACGCGTCGAGGCACCATCGAAGCCTGCTCCTTTCCCTCCCCGAAAGTAACCGTTGGTGGTGTCGCCTTCAAGGCCTCCCTAAGTTCTGCCTCCGAGAACTTCATCACCCTCGACGTGTTGAGGCAGTAGACCCCCAAGTCCAAGAAGAGCTGCATCGATGCTTCGAATGCCGCGTCGACCAAGCCATCGTCGCTGGTGACGATCTCTTCAGGATTCATCTTCACCCTGAACTCCTTCGTTAGCTTTTTTGAGAGGCTTCCAACCAAAAGGTCGAACTTGTGCTCGCTCATTATCGGCCCCGTCTCGCCCCTATCCATCACTTCTTCGAACGAGTGGGTCATTCCTTCTTGCTTCTCCTTGTCGTCGCTCGAGCATCGAGCCTGGCCATGGCGCAGTCGGCGTTCGTTGTAGAGATTCCGCCCTCGATGAAGAACTGCATGTTACAGAAATCTCCAACAGCCATTCCTGTACTTGGAAAGTCGACTGACAACATAAGAAAAAAGAACTCGTTAGGCCTTGCGAACGCACGATTCAAACGTAATTACTTCTTTGTCAGGCCATAGGAAACAACCGACAATGACATGTGAAGCGAGTACATGGTCACGGTGAATGCAGCCTTGCTCCAACGTTCTTCCTAAGCCGCGATATTACGTATGTAATACCCGGACAAGGCAGAGAATGAGCACGCTGAATCGGCCATCATATGGCGAGGACAGCGCTAGGCAGATAGCGACACTTGAACGCGCAGAGCCAGAGCCCATGTCGCCGCCAAACCTCTCAAATGAGGCGCGACCAAGGCGCTGACTCCGCGTTTCAAAGGCTCATCGGAAGGCCTGATCTGTCTCATCGGCTGCGGATTGGGGGCCTGAAGCCTGTGTGCGTTCCTTATGGTAAAGCGACGCGTCCCATGGCA
>Ga0272448_1000950_pt1 | contig 41122 bp, 40 predicted proteins | sample YNPCB0191_FD_202220 | JGI IMG/M metagenome (GOLD analysis project Ga0272448, IMG submission 202220) | Hot spring sediment microbial communities from Yellowstone National Park, WY, United States - YNP-CB-019-1 | ecosystem: Environmental > Aquatic > Thermal springs > Hot (42-90C) > Sediment...
CAGTTGCGATCGGATCATCTACGCCGTCTTCTGTTTCCACAACGAAAAATGGCGAGGACACCCGCTAGCACATTTTACACAAAAGACTTGACACTACCGTGGACTTTCCCTGATACACTACCTTTCCAACTTCCCTTACCCTAACGGTGAACAATTACGTCAACAGCCGCTCTTTACTCCTACACCTTCCATGCGCTATACTGTGAGTGTGTGCCGATACTCAGAGCAAGGAGACGACGCATGCCTGACAGTACATTTGCCGACGATTCCCTCTCGCGCCTGCGCCTGCATATGGCAGAGCACCGGCTCGATGCCTGTATCACCACCTATCCCGTTCACGTTGCCTATCTGAGTGGCGTCTTTCCACCCAAAGACCGTCTTGTTGCCGTTCTGGTCACGCCGGAGTCGGCCACGCTGATCAGCCCTCACCCACCCGCCGACCTGCCGCAGACAATGTCGGCGATGACCTACGAGGATTACTCGATTGACTATGTCGTCAATCCCGCTGCCAATTTCGCCGGCGCTTTTGACCGGGCCGTTCTTACTTTGGCGGCGACGGTCAGGCGCGTGGGGCTGGAGCCGGCATACCTGGCGCTCGAACAATGGGAAGCCATTCAGCGCAGCCTCAATGTGGAACACATCGAGGACATCAATCCCGTGTTGCGTCAGATGCGCATGGTGAAGACGGCGGCGGAACTGCCGCTGATCGAGCATGCCGAAGAGATAACCGACCGCATGTACGCGGCGATCGCCGGTAACATCGTCGCTGGTGCGAGCGAGGTGGATGTTTTCCTGACAACGTTGGCTGTGGTCAAGGCCGATCCGTCGAAGCCGGCCGAGCTCGACGGCGATTACGTTTCGGGGCCGCGCACCGAGGCAATCGGTGGCCCGCCCACCACGCGCCGGCTACAGGTCGGCGATCTGCTGATCGCCGACCTCTTTCCACGATTGGCAACACACTGCGCCGACTGCTGTCGGACCTATAGCGTCGGCAAGCCGCCACAGGCTCTCATCGACCGACATGCGCTACTCGAAGAAGCCCTGGCAACGGGTGAAAAGGCCATTCAGCCGGGCCTGCCGACCAGAGAGTTGTATACTATCGTACGTTCGGTCTTCGAACGAGAAGGCATGGCCCAGTACTTCCCGCACCATGCGGGGCATGGCGTGGGCATTCTACCATCCGAAGAGCCGCGTATTATCCCCGGCAGCGATGAGATTCTGGCAGCGGGCATGGTGATTACGCTGGAGCCCGGCCTGTACCTGCCCGGTCAAGGCGGCATGCGACTGGAAGATAACTTCCTTGTCACCGAGAACGGTTGCCGCTGCCTGACGCACTATCCCAGACGGTTGACTGTCCTCTGATGCTCATGCTGCTTCTGACGTCATTGACGCTCATGGTACAATGAACGCGTTTCTCTATCACTGACAGAGAGGAGGAAACAGTGGAGTTTCGACTCACCGCAGAACAAGAGCTCTTCCAGAAAAGCTTGCGTGGGTTTTGTGAAAAGACAATCACACCCCGCTCGCGCGAGATTGACGAACGAGCGCAGGGCATCCCCGACGAGATCATCGCTGCCATGGCCGGTCTGGGCATCTTTGGTATTACCATCCCGGAGAAGTACGGCGGCTCTGCCGTTCCAGGCGAGGAAATCGTGGACGCCATGCTGGCCGTCAGTGAGCTTGCCCGTGCCGACCTGTCTATGTCTATCCCTGTCTATGCATTACTCTGCCTCGGCTGGAGCTATGTGGTCGTGAAACAGGGGACTGAGGAGCTGAAGCAGGAAATTCTACCCAAGATTGCCGCCGGCAAGATGTTTCTGGGCATCTGCACCACCGAGCCCGGCGGCGGATCGGACCTGGCTAACATCACCACCAGAGGAACCAGGCAAGGCGATCACTACGTTATCAACGGCGAGAAGGTGTTCATTAGTGGCGTGGCCGAAGCCCTTCAGCGGGGCGGTGGCCATCTCACGTTGTTCCGTACGGCGCCGGAGCTCGGTCATCGGGGGATGACTTTCGCCTATATCCCGACGCGCTCTGCCGGGATCACGCCGACGACAATCGCCGACATGGGCCGTAACGGGCTATCTACAGGGGGCATGGCCTACTCGGACGTGGTGGTGCCTGCAGCCTATGTGCTTGGTCAGGAGAATCGCGGGTTCTATCTGCTGATGGAAGGGTTCAATGTGGCGCGCACGCTCGTGGTGGCGGCCTGCGTGGGCGCCGCAGAGAAAGCCCTGGAGATGAGCGCCGCTTACACCCAGCAGCGCGTGCTGTTTGGCGTACCGCTGATTAAGAATCAGGGTATCTCCTTTGACATCGCCGAAGACCGGGCGAAGCTGGTTATGCTCAAGAATACGCTCTATAAGGCGGCCTGGATGCTCGACCGTCACTACGAAGACGGCAGTTTCACCACCAAAGAACTCAACGAGATTGTGGCCATTTGCAAGCTGACCGCGCCGCCTCTGGCCCTGGACATCGTCAAGCATGCCATGATTCATCACGGCGCCTATGGCTACTCGAAGGAATGCCCGCTGGAGATGGCCATGCGCGGCGTCATGTCCTATCTAGTGGGCGCCGAAGGTGGTCTCAATATTATGAAGCTGATCATCGCGCGTGAGTTTGTGGGCGACGTCGCTGTACCGTATCGCTGAGATGAACGCAGATGATCAGGTTGCCATGCCACCTGATGGCCGGCCGTGGTAAGTAACAATATGGAGGGAGAGGAAATGACTGAACCGGGGATGAGAACGAAAGCCGATCTACTGGCAGAGACGGAGCGTGCCTGGATCGCCCTCAACGCCCTGCTGGGCAGCCTAACCGGCGAGCAGATGACGACACTCAAAGATCATGCGGGCTGGAGCGTCAAGGACCACATCATCCATATGGTGTACTGGGAGCGTACGGTTCTGTACTTCTTGCAAGGTAAGCCACGTCATGAGGGACTTGGCGTGGACGAAGCACTGTTCATGAGCGGCGACTTTGACAAGATGAACGCCGTCGTCCAACAGCAACACAAGGACGAACCGTTGGCCGACGTACTGGCCCAGTTTCGCTCGACGCATCACGAGATGTTGACCTTGCTGGAATCCCTTAGCGACGCCGACCTGCAGAAGCCCTTCCGTCGCTGGCGGCCCGGCGAAGCGGGCGAGGGAGAAGGTCCGAAACTTATTGACCTGCTCGACGGCAACATGGGTGGTCACTTCGCCGAGCATCTCGAATGGCTGCAGACCCTGGTGGGCAAGACGGTCTGATCAACCCATTGAGGAGCATACCATGGAATCTATGAAGCTCTACCGCGCCATGCTCAAGGCCGACCTGTGGGCCGAGTGGAGAAAGTCGGAAACGGACCAGAAGAAGGGCATACCCGCTCCACCACCGGAAAAACCCTATCCTCATGATGCTATCCTGATTGATCTGATAGCACCGGATCAGCTCACTGTTGGGCAGATGCCACTCATCGAGGCAATCAGGCGGCGCAGAAGCCGGCGAGCCTTCCTGCGCCAACCGCTAACGTTGGAGGAGCTTTCCTTTTTGCTCTGGGCAACTCAAGGCGTGAGCAAGGTCATTCGGCAGGATGGTGGACAGGTCATCCGTACCTTGCGCACGGTCCCTTCAGGCGGAGCCCGCCATCCCTTCGAGACCTACCTGCTGGTCAACCGCATAATCGGGCTTGAGCCGGGACTTTATCGCTACCTGCCGTTGGAGCACAAGCTCTATCTGCTGCGGTCAGATCCAGACCTGGTCGAACAGGTGCATGAGGCCAGCAACGGGCAGTATATCAGGGATAGCGCAGTTGTCTTCATCTGGACGGCAATTCCCTATCGAACGGAGTGGCGCTACAGCATCGTTGCCCACAAGATCATCGCCCAGGATTCAGGACACCTGTGCCAGAACCTCTACCTGGCTGCCGAATCCATCGGCGCCGGCACCTGCGCCCTCGGCGCTTATGATCAGGCCAAGATGGATCGCGCTATCGGTGTAGATGGGGAAGAGGAATTCGTCATCTATATGGCGCCTGTTGGCAAGGTGGAATGAGACACAAGGCGTCGGATGGTTGCAATCACTGTATGTTTGTGGTAATCTAGAACAGGAGGTCGCAACGAGATGCAGAAAGACCTGATCAGCCTGGGCGATTTGAGCAGCGAAGACTTGTGGCTCATTTTGAATCGAGCCATCGAACTGAAGCAAGAGCTCAGGCAAGGCGGCAACAAACCCCTGCTGGCGCACAAGACGCTGGGCATGATCTTTCAGAAGCCATCATTGCGCACACGGGTGTCGTTTGAGGTCGGTATGCTTCAGCTTGGCGGTCATGCCCTCTACTTGTCGCCAAACGAGATTCAGCTTGGCGCGCGCGAAAGTGTGCCCGACGTGGCGCGTGTTCTTTCCCGCTACGTTGATGGTATCATGGCACGCGTCTTTGCCCACAGTGATGTCGAAACACTGGCCCGCTTCGCATCGGTACCCGTTATTAACGGACTATCTGACTTCAGTCACCCCTGCCAGGGTCTTGCCGATCTGCTTACGATATATGAAAAGCGTGGAAAGCTGCACGGCCTGAAGCTCGTCTACATTGGTGACGGCAACAATGTCTGTCATTCACTGCTCTTGGGTGGGGCACTGGCGGGCATGCATGTTGTGGCAGCCACACCCCCAGGCTTTGAACCGCAACAGGCCGTTGTGGACAAGGCCCGCAACATCGCTGCACAAACCGGTGGCCGCATTGTCCTGGAGCACGACCCAAAGGCAGCCGTGCACGGTGCAGACGTCATCTACACAGACGTGTGGGCCAGCATGGGGCAAGAAGCCGAAGCGGCGGAGCGTGAGCAGGTATTTGCTGCCTATCAGGTCAACTCTGCTCTTGTGGCTAGGGCCGGGGCCGATGTCTTAGTGATGCATTGCCTGCCTGCTCACCGTGGTCACGAGATTACCGATGATGTTATTGACGGCCCACAGTCGGTCGTCTTCGATCAGGCTGAGAACCGTCTACACGCACAGAAAGCAGTCTTGGCTCTGCTCATGGCGTAGAGGCCCCAGCGTGTCTGGAGTCTGCGGAGGATCCAGTGCCGGATCTCTATTGGGTGCTATCCCGTCTTGATGTTGTCCAGGTCGTTGACATCCTTATCGTCGCCCTGATATTTTACTTGATCTTCCTATCTATCCGCGGGACGCGCGCCGTTCAACTCCTGTGGGGCATTGGGCTGGTCATTTTTGTCCTGGTTACCATCAGCACCTTTTTCCAACTGACTACACTCAACTGGTTGATCAAAAACTCCATTCCCGCGCTGCTGGTTGCCATTCCGGTGATTTTCCAGCCCGAGATACGCCGCATCCTTGAGCGCCTGGGTCGGGCGAGCGGGTTGGTGAGTTTTCCTTTGGGGATGGATAACAGCGATCCCGAGCTGGCAACGATTGATGAGGTCGTGCGAGCCTGCGCCCGTCTGTCGGAGCGTCGCTATGGCGCACTGATTGTCCTGGAGCGACAGACCGGGCTTCAGGATTATGTTGATACTGGCATCCGCCTCGATGCTGTTGTCAGCGCAGAGGCGCTGATCACGATCTTCTTCCCGAATACGCCGCTGCACGATGGGGCGGTCATCATTCGCGGCAATCAGATTTGTGCTGCCGGGTGCATCCTGCCGCTGGCCGAAGAGATTCCCGAATATCCAAAGCTGGGGACGCGGCACCGGGCAGCCGTGGGCGTGACCGAAGAAACGGACGCCCTGGCCATCATCGTTTCCGAGCAAACAGGCACCATTTCGATAGCCCAGAATGGTCACCTCTCGCGTTCCTATGATGAGGTGCGTCTCAAGAATCTCCTGCTTACGGTCTATCATCCGCGTAGCGAGCGCACACGTTCATTCTGGACGCGCATGGCGATGCACAACCATCAGCCACTCGACGGCAATAGCAACAAGACGGACAAAGTCACTGAACCATCTGTCGTCGAGCAGCACTGACGGTAGAACGAGGTAGATAATGCTCATCTCCGCGGCCAAGAATGCCATGCTATTCCTGCTTGCCCTCGGTCTGGCTGTTCTGGTTTGGGCCGTGGCGCAGGTTGAGCAGAATCCCGAAACAAGAGACTACATCCCAGGTGTGTCGGTAGAGGTGCGCAACGTTCCTGCCGGTCTCCAGGTTGTCAGCACGAATCAGAACACGGTCAGCCTGTTTGTCAGTGCGCCGCAGGATGTGTGGAGTCAGCTCGACAGCCGCAGCTTTCATGCCTGGATTGACCTGACCGGGCTAGATGCCGGTAGCTATGATCTGCCCGTTCACGTGACGCCCCAGGTGCGTTGGGCTCGTGTCCTGCGCATTCTGCCGACGACCATCAATGTTAGACTGGAGCGGTTGACTCAGAAGGTTGTCCCCGTCGTGGTCAGTGTGCTGGATGATGCCCCGGCGGGTTTCAGCCTGGGAACTCCGGTCGTCACGCCAACACAGCTCATTGTCAGCGGTCGGCAGAGCATTGTTGATCAGGTCACCGAAGCAGTATCGTTCATTCGCATCGAAGGAGCACGCTCGGACGTCGAGCGTATTGCTCGGCCCGTCCTGCGAGATGGCCGGGGGGCGGAAGTGGTCGGCAACCTTACCATCAAGCCGGATACGGTTACCGTTACGGTGCCGGTTATCCAGCTTCTCAGCTATAAGACGGTTGCCGTTCGTGCCGTTATCACCGGGACTGTGGCAGCCGGTTATCGGATTACGACCATTGTCGTCGAGCCACAGACCTTAACACTGGGGGGCGATCCTCGCGTTCTTGAGCCGATCGCCTACGTCAATACGATGCCGGTAGACATCAGCGGGGCGCGCACGGATGTGGCCAAGTCGGTCGGCTTTGTCCTGCCACCCGGCACAGCGACCGAGCGTAAGGCTGATATTCTGGTTCTGGTTAGAGTCGAGCCGATCCCTGGCCAGGAGATTATCCGCCGCGCCGTGAGCTGGGTCAATCTGGGCAAAGGCTTGCGCGTGCTGGCTCCTGTCTCGCCGACTGTAGACATCGAGCTGTCGGGCCCGTTAGCCGATCTGGCTCGAATCACGGCGTCAGACATTACCGTGACCGTTGATCTGGCCAATGTGACGCCTGGTGTGGTTGAACGGGTACCGGTCGTCAATGGTCTGCCCAGAACGCTGACCGTCGTGCGTATCATCCCTGAAAGACTGATCATCCTGGTTGACACGGCGGTTACACCCACGCCGACGAGCAGTCCAACGCGGACGCCGACGCCAGGTGCGTCCGTCACACCATCGCCGACGCCTGGCACCACGCCAAGCCCAACCGGTATGAGGACGCGGAGCTGGGCCTGGTCTAGAAGCATGTCGTCTCCTGCCTGAGCAGCCATGCCAACACCGCTTGTTGCTATTGTCGGACGTCCCAATGTGGGCAAGTCCACCCTGTTCAATCGCATTGCCGGTACGCCGCTGGCTATCGTCGCCGACGTTCCGGGTACAACCCGCGACCGCATTTACAGCCAGGCTGAATGGGCCGGCCGCCAGTTCACCCTTGTGGACACAGGCGGGCTGGAGCCGGCGCCAACGTCGGATCTGGTTGAGCGGGTGCGCCGGCAAGCAGAAGCGGCCATTGCCGAATCGGATGTTATCATCTTTTTGGTTGATGCCCGCGATGGCTTGACATCGGCCGACGTTGATATTGCCGACATCCTGCGTCGCCAGTCGAAGCCGGTGATCCTAGCGGCCAATAAGGCCGATAGTGAGCGACGGCGGCAGGATGCCGTTGAGTTCTATCAACTGGGGCTGGGCGATCCAATTGCCATCTCGGCCCTGCATGGCGACGTCGCCGATCTGCTCGATGCTGTTGTCGAGCACCTGCCGCCTGTCCAGGCAGAAGAAGAACCGGCCGCGGTGAAGATTGCCATCGTTGGCCGGCCCAATGTCGGCAAGTCTTCTCTCCTCAATGCACTGCTCGGCCAGGAGCGGGCCATCGTCAGCGAAATACCGGGCACAACACGCGATGCCCTGGACACGGTGCTGAATGACGAGCGCGGACGGATTGTGCTCATTGATACAGCAGGCATCAGGCGGCGCGGGCGCGTCGAAATCGGCATTGAGCAGTACAGTGTTCTGCGGGCCTTGCGCGCCATTGATCGGGCCGACGTCGCCGTCCTGGTCATTGATGCCGTGGATGGCATTTCTGCCCAGGACATGCACATTGCCGGCTATATCCTGGACGCCTACAAGGGCGTCATCGTCGCCGTCAACAAGTGGGATCTGGTGAAGAAAGGAGCACGCACCACCGATGAGTATAGCAAAGCCGTTCGAGCGGCGCTGAATTTTATGGACTACGTTCCACTGGTTTTTGTTTCGGCCAAGACGGGGCAGCGCGTCAATCGGCTGATCGAACTCGCACTGCAGATCAAGGCAGAGCGCAGTCGTCGTGTCCCCACAAAGATGCTGAACGATTTGATGCAGAAAGTGGCAACGCAACACAGTCCACCCTCTGGCGGGGGGCGCAGCCTGCGCATTTACTACGCCACCCAGGCCGACGTTGATCCGCCCACCTTCGTCTTCTTTGCCAATGACGCCAGGTTGGTTCATTTCAGCTATGAACGATTCCTGGAAAACCAGATTCGCGAAGCGTTTGGTTTCTTCGGCACGCCTATTAAAATGGTCTTTAAGACACGGACATCGAGGAGAACTGCCGAATGACGTATCTGACCGACGCGCTCGTTATCTTTAGCGCCTATCTGTTAGGATCCATACCCATGGGCTATGTGATGGGCAGGATTTACGGTGTAGACGTGACCAAGTACGGCAGCGGCAAGACGGGTGGCACCAACCTGGCCCGCATCGTAGGCTGGCCGAAGACGCTGCCTGTTGCCATCGGTGACCCCGGCAAAGCGGCGCTGGCGATTCTGCTGGCGCGCTTTGTGACACAGAATGAAACCGTCGCCGTTCTCGCCGCCCTGGCAGCTCTGGCCGGACATAACTGGTCAATCTACCTGGGCTTTCGCGGCGGCCGTGGGGTTGGCCCGGTGGTGGGTGCATTATTCGTCTTTACTCCTGTGGTTGCCGTGGTTGCCGGCGCTTTCGGCATTATCGTGGCCGTTGCATCACGCTATGTGTCACTCGGCTCCATACTTGGCTCGGCTCTGGCCATTGTGCTTGGCATCGTGGGCTATGTGGTCAATCTGGAGAGCGGCTTGCATCTGGCCTTCACCATTGTGGCCTGCGCACTCATCATTGCGCAGCATAAGGACAATATCAAGCGTCTCCTCGCCGGCACCGAGCGACGACTGGGTGAACGCGTGCAGGTGACGCCGGGCAAACCAGGCTAGCCCAGGAGGTGATGTTTTGAGGCGAAGAGACTACGGCCAACTGACGAAGGAGAACATGTGCCTGTGAACGTCGAGTTTCTGCATGTTGGGTTTGACAACGTGATCGCTGCCAATCGGGTGGTGGCGATTGTTGGACCGTCGTCCGCACCCGTCAAGCGACTTGTCAGTGCAGCGGGCGAACGTGGCATGGTCATTGACATGACCAACGGGCGGAAAACGAAAGCCGTCATCATTCTCGACGACGGCCACATTGCTCTGGCTGCCCTGCAGCCGGAGACGATAACCGGACGGCTAAACGCCAAAAATGAAACACGAGCATAGCGAGGTACGTCGTGGCGGCTGAAGGCTCACAACAGGGACTTCTTTTTGTCGTGTCGGGCCCGGCCGGCGCAGGCAAAGACGTTGTCTTGCGGGCATTGCGCCGGCGCAACAAGGATATTCACTTTGTCGTCACCGCGACAACACGCCCCAGACGCAGGAATGAGGTCGAGGGGCGCGATTACTACTTTGTCAGCCTGGAAGCATTCCAACAAATGATCGCCCGCGGTGAATTGCTCGAATACGCAATTGTCCATGGTAGCCACTACTATGGTGTGCCGAAAGATCAGGTTCGGCGGGTTCTGGCAGAGGGTCGCGACGCGATTATGCGCATTGACGTACAAGGCGCAGCCACCATTCGGGCAATAGCCCCCGAGACGGTCTTTATCTTCCTTCGGCCTGCCTCGCTTGAGGAATTGGAGCAGCGCTTGCGCCTTAGAGATACGGAGAACCCCCAAGAATTGGAGCGCCGTCTGCTCGATGCTCAACGGGAAATGGAGGAGGCGCCGAAGTTCGAGTACACCGTCGTGAACCGCAACGGTCACCTGGACGATGCAGTTGCCGACATTGCGGCCATTATTCGCGCCGAGCACTGTCGCACTAAGCGCCGCCAGATTGTGTTGTAGATGTTGTATGCCGAGGTAGCAGTAAACATCCCGGTTCGGCCAACACGGGCCGGCGTGGAAGGCGATGTCCCGCAATCCATGACCTTCCACTACCATGTCCCATCCGGGCTCAATGTCCGGCCCGGGCAGCTTGTCTGGGTCTCGTTTGGTGTCCAGCAGGTGCAGGGCATCGTCCTGGCTCTCAGCGAGACCGCGCCCGTCACTGAAACCAAACCCATCCTGGCCATCTGCGATCCTCAACCGTACCTCAACGACTACCAGCAGCACCTGGTGCGCTGGCTGGCCGACTATTATCTCTGCTCTATCTCCGATGCCGCCTTCATGCTCTTGCCTCCTGGCATCCAGCAGCGCGCGGCAATCGTCATTGAGCCCGTGGCGCATCCCACGCCCTCGGCACTTGCCGGTCTTAATCAGACCCAGCAGCAGGTCTGGCAACTGCTGACAGAGAACAAACGCTTGACCCTTGATGATTTACGCCGGCGCACACGCCTGGGTAATGCGCGAACGATTGTAGATCAGCTCCTGCGACGTGGGCTAATTACCCGATACCGGGAGATTCAAGAGGCGCGCGTGCGTCCCAAGCTAGTGCGCACCGCCCGGCTGGTCGCCGATGACGAGCGCGTGCACGCCGAGATTGCCCGCCTTGCCGAGCCCCGCCTGCGTAAGGCACGCCTCCTGCGTACCCTGATCGAAGCAGGAACACCGCTTCCCGTTTCTGTGCTGTGCCAGCGCGCCAACTGCCCCCGTTCGGCAGTCGCCGCCCTGGTAGATGATGGATTGTTGCGCATCGAAGCCAGAAGAGGCCCCGTGGCGCTGGCCAGGGATGTGGCAGCATTGCAGGCCGTCATCGAGGATCTGGAGACACTGCCCACTCGAGGGACAGGTTGGCTGCTCTCTCTGCTGGCACAGGATCGAGAGCCGATGGACGTCAGCGAGCTGATGAAGATCACAGGGGTCAGCTCTGCCCAGGTGCAGGCCCTGGTGGAGCGGGGGTTGCTGCGCGTTGACGCCCGAGAAGCACGTCGCGATCCTTTGGCCCAGCGGACGTTTGCCGCAACAACGCCGCCCGCCCTGACACGCGACCAGGAAACTGTCTATCGGTCCATCACCGAGGAACTGCATCGCCCGCGGCCTCGCCCCATCCTCCTCTATGGGGTTACCGGCAGCGGCAAAACGGAAATCTATCTGCGTGTCCTTCAGGACGCGCTGGCCATGGGCCGGCAGGCCATCATCATGGTGCCGGAAATTGCACTCACTCCCCAGACTATTCACCGCTTTGCCTCACGCTTTGCGGGGAAAGTGGCCGTGCTGCACAGCCGCCTGTCTATGGGTGAACACTTCGACGAATGGCGACGCATCCGTGACGGCCAAGTGGATATTGTCATTGGCTCTCGTTCGGCCGTCTTCGCGCCGCTACCACGCCTGGGCCTCATCGTAATGGATGAGGAACACGAATGGACATACAAGCAAACCGATATGCCTCCCCGTTACCATGCCCGCGATGTGGCCCTGAAGCTAGCCGAGCTGACCGGGGCGCTTGTGGTTTTGGGCAGTGCGACGCCCGACGTGGTGAGTTATCAGCGGGGGCTCAATGGGGAATTCAAGCTCTTGACGATGCCGGAGCGGGTGGTCCGTGCAGTGGGCGGGCAGCAGGAAGCAGAAGGGGTCCACCTGTCACCAGCGCCGCCTGCTCTAGTAGGTGGTGGGGTGGGCGCATCAACCGTCGTCGAATCACCGTTGCCGCCTGTAGAAATTGTGGACTTACGCGCCGAGCTTCGGGCAGGCAATCGCAGCATCTTCAGCCGTGCTCTACACAAGGCGATGACCGTTGCCCTGGCTGCCAATCAGCAGATCATCTTGTTCCTCAATCGGCGAGGAACGGCCACGTTCATCATGTGTCGTGACTGTGGCTACGTTCTACGCTGCAAGAAGTGTGATTCACCTCTTGGCTATCACGAAGCCGAAGATGACCTGGTGTGCCATCAATGTAACCGGCGCTATCTGGTGCCCCAGGTCTGCCCGCAGTGCTGGAGCAAACGGATCAAGTTCTTTGGCATCGGTACGCAGAAGGTAGAGCAAGAGATGCACAATCTCTTTCCCACGGCCCGCACGCTGCGTTGGGATCGCGACGTCACAACCGGCAAGATGTCGCATGAGCAGATTCTGGATCGCTTCATTCGTCATGAAGCCGACGTGTTGATCGGGACGCAGATGATTGCCAAGGGGCTTGATCTTCCCCTTGTGACCCTGGTCGGGGTGGTCAGCGCCGATACGGCGCTGCATCTCCCCGATTTCCGCGCCGGCGAGCGCACCTTTCAGATTCTTACCCAGGTTGCCGGGCGCGCCGGGCGCAGCACTCTGGGTGGCCGGGTCATTATTCAGACCTATACCCCTGAACACTATGCCATCAAAGCAGCCAGCCATCACGATTACACATCGTTCGCCAGACAGGAACTCGCCTTCCGCGCTGCCAGGGGCTATCCTCCGTTCAGTCATCTGGCCCGTCTTCTCCTACAGCATCCAAATAAGGATAAGGCACAGACCGAAGCCGAACGCATGCACCAGCTACTCAAGCTGCGCATCGGCCAGCTTGGTCTGCCGGAAACGACACTCATCGGGCCTGTCCCTTGCTTCGTGACCCGCCTGCGCGGTCGCTACCGCTGGCAGATTATCATCCAGGCCCAGGATGTCCAGCCGTTGCTGCGTGGTGTGCCACTCCCTGCCGGATGGACGGTAGACGTGGATCCGGTTAGCCTGCTGTGATGAGCTACCTGCAGCCCCCTTGCGCTCTTTCCCGTGCGGCGAGGAGGGGTGAAGGGAGGCATCGAGCGGGTTTTTGCCTGTTTTGCCGGCAAAAAACGCGCAGAAAGGGTCTCCCTCTCCGGCAAGCATAAGAAAGCCAGGATGAGGGCATTCCATCACCTAAACGGCGAACAGTTTCCGGAACACGCCGTCTTGACACGTCCTCTGGATTGTGTATACTCTACCTTGCTGGAGACAGCAGATGCACTAACTACTCCCCGGAGGCTGTTGTGAGAGACTTCAAGGCTGTCTGTATTGGCGGCGGGTGTGGGGCTTCGCAAATCATGCAAGGGCTGCGCAGCTATACCAGTCACATCACCGGCATTATCGCCGTCACAGATTCGGGCCGCAGCACGGGCAAGATTCGCATTTCGGCGGGTGTACCGGCGCCCGGCGACATTCGTAACGCTCTGGTAACCCTCTCCGAAGGGGATGCGGTGCTCAAACAGCTCTTCCAGCATCGCTTTGAAACACCCAAAGCGCCCGACCTCGACGGCATGGCCTTCGGTAATCTCTTTCTCGCTGCGCTGACTCAGATGACCGGCAGCTTCGAGCGCGCCGTTCAGGAGGCAAGTCGCCTGCTCCAGTTGCGCGGACGCGTCTTGCCGGTCACGCTCTACAATACCCACATCTGTGCCGAACTGACAGATGGCTCGATCAGAGAGGAAGAAGTCAATGTGCGCGGCCTGAACAAGCCGCCCATCAAGCGTCTGTTTTTCAAGCACGATAATATTCGCACGCCCCAGGAGTGCATTGACGCTATTCTTGAAGCAGACCTGGTGACGATCGGCCCGGGCAGTTTGTTTACGACAGTGATCGCTTGCCTGTTAGTGGGAGGCATTGCCGAAGCCATTGCCGATAGCCATGCCCTGCGCGTTTACGTGTGCAACACAACGACACAGCCTGGGCAGACCGATGGCTACACGGTAGCCGGCCATGTACAGCAGATTATCAATTACCTGGGCAAGGGCAACCTCGATATTGTTATGATCAACACCAGTCGGCCACCTGCCACGGCTGTGCAGCGGCTGGCATCCGATGGTGTCCATGTCATGCCCGTCACCGATGAGGAGATTGCCCGCATTCGCGGCCTCGACGTGATTCCCGTGCTGGGCGATTACATCGAAACAGCAGATGAGGAGCGCGTTCTCTGGAACAAGCAAGACTCGATCCGCCACGATCCACAGAAGATAGCCCAGGCTCTGGTGGATTTGTTGGATAGAAGACTCACGGGTGGCTAAGTGATGTTTCTCTCCGCGGGAGGCGGTCATGATCGGACTTCTGGAGCAACGGATGGCGTCGTTGCACGCCGATCCGCTATGGCACTTTCTCAATGATCGCCTGAAGGTTCGTAGCCGACTGGGTGCGATTCTGCTTGCCTGGGCTGTTGCCATTGTCCTGACTTTCGTTGTTCCCGCGTTGACCGGCTTTCTGCTGCCTCGTCCCGGCACGGTCAGCGCCCTTGAAGACTGGACAACGTTCCTCATTGATTTCCTCACCGTCCCTTTGGTCTATGCCTACTATGTCTCGATCCAGCCAGATATGATCCGCCGTCTCATCCAGGGGCTGACATCCCTGTCCTGGCAGGCAGACAGCCAAAGCCAGCACCAGGCTATCTTTAGCAACATGGCCTCCAGATTGGCCTGGCGAGGTTGGTTTCCCCTTGCCTTTGTGGTTGCTATTGTGGGCACCACGAGCTGGGTCATTGATGTTCTGGGACACCCGATGCCGACCTACTACTCCAGTCCGAGGATTATGTTAGTTCTCCACGTCGTGCGGGTTGTTGTGCCGCTGTACATGATCATTATTGTGCTTGTGCGCCACCTGGTGGTGACGGCGGCTCTCTTTGTCTATTTTCGCGTCCACAGTCCACGCATCCATGCTCTGCACCCCGACCATTGTGGCGGGTTGGCCTTCCTGGGTGACTTCTCACTACGAGGCGCCTATCTCATTGCCGTCATTGCCTTGAATCTCAGCTTTCTCGTTTTGCACAATGCCTATATTCTCCATCAGCCCAATCCCTTGGGTGACGTCTCGGTGACGTTGGCCGGAATAGCTTACCTGATTCTGGCGCCACTGGCGTTTTTCCTCCCGCTGGCTCCTGCCCATGAAGGCATGAGCAAGGCCAGGGTAGAGGCAGAGACGTTGATTGCCGATGAAGCCAATAGGCTGTATGTGAGTATCCAGAGTGATCTGCGCCAGAGCAAGATTGATGCGGCGGCCATCGCCCGCCTGGACGACCTGAACCGGTTGAGCAAGTTGACGTCCGACTTTCCGGTCTGGCCCTTCGACATCCGGACGATGGGGCGCTTTGTGACGGCGGTTATTCTGCCGCTTGTACCGGCTCTTGTCGTGAAGCTGGTTGAGATGATCATCACCCGGCTGGGAGGCTAGGCTTGGCGGCGGAAGGCAGCGCTAAACTGATTGTAGGAGGATGTGTGATGTATCTCGACATGATCATTAAGGATGAAAATGGGGAAACCATTGGCAAGATGGTGCTTACCCCCAAGGAGTTCAAGACGGGGAGCAAGGGCTTCTTCGGCCAGGACAAGATGAGCATTGCCGGCAAACGCTACCAGGTCCAGTGTCAGCTTGTGGAGATCGGCAGCAAAGAGGCGACCGCTCCGAACAAGTAGCGTGTGCCGTAACACCGACTCCCGATGACTGCTCAGCATCGGGAGTCGGCAACGCACTGTTTTCGGTCAGGCCAGTTTGGCCCAGATTTTCACTGCTTCTTGTAATGAGCGTCTGACCTCTGGATTGACCACTGCTTGAGGACTCAGACAGTTATCAATCTGATCGTTGATGACCTGGAGTGCAACCTGGTCAATACTGGAGCGAACGGCGAGGAGTTGTGTCAGAATATCGCCGCAATCGCGTCCTTCCTCGACCATGCGTTGCACACCGCGTATCTGTCCTTCAATTCGCTTGAGACGCAGGACGATTTCTGACGCAGATCCGGCTTCCTGCATCGTGGGCGGACCACTGTTGTCCACTGCTGCCTCCAATCTATCTCTCAATGACCCGCCAGCGGTCGTGGTGGCTGTGGACGCGCCCCAGTGGGGGATACGGGCTTGCCCTTGCGCGCCACAAGCGTGTAGTAGACTGCTCCCTCGCGCAACCGCTGGACTCCTGTAAAGCCGTGGCTCTCTAGCATTCTCTGCATCCGGTCACTGCGCAGGCGGTGCTCGATGGGGGGCCCGGGCGGTGGCGGCACGGGGCGCCATTCGACAATAGCGATGCGGCCATCCGGCTTGAGTAGGCGTGCTGCTTCGGCCAGCACGCCGCCGGGATTGTCAGAGGCACTCAAGGAAAAAGCCAGCAACACCAAATCGCACGATGCGGTCGGCAGCCGCGTCTCCGTGAGCTCGGCGCGCAGGGTGACGATGTTGACTCCTGGCTTCTTGATCTTCAGTTGATCAAGCGCGGCCACGCTCGTGTCTACAGCGTAGACTTTGCCGCTCATGCCCACGCGCTGGGCGAGCAGGAAAGTGAACGTGCCGCTGCCGCAGCCCAGATCGGCGCAGGTTGCTCCTGCTTTGACGTTAATGGCATCGAGAATGTCTTGCGGATCATACCATGTGCGATGATCCTGACCGGATACTACTGGCTTTCTTGATGCATCTGTCATAAGCCACCTCGATTACTGCACGTGACGTAACGGTTAGGGCAATTGCGAACAGGTGCCCAGAACTTGCTGACATCGGTGCATAGGCCCGCCAGCGCCACGTCACAGGATTGACGTGGTGCACACGGAGGCACAAAGAACGCGACGGTCGCCAGTGTTTTTATCCTTAAATGTTTGGATGCCAGGACGTACCTGTTCACGTTTACCCTGGAAGCAGGTGCATCGGCATGCCTATACCCTCCCGCAGGTTACCCAAACCTGCGGGAGGGTGTGTAGAATGCCGCCAGCAATCCATGTTCCGTGCCATCCGCGCCTGCATCCTTGGTCAGCTCGCTCCGCTTTCCAACCTCCCTTACCCTAACCGTGAACAGGCCAGGACGTAACTGTTCACGGTTACCCTGGAAGCAGGCGCATCGGCATGCCGATACCCTCCCGCAGGTTTGGGTAACCTGCGGGAGGGTATGGAGAACGCCGCCTGCATCCGTGGCCAGCCCGCTCCGCTTTCCAATTTCTCTTACCCCAACGCTGAACAGTTACGCCAGGACTTGCTCTTGACAGCCAAAACAGACTATGCTACAATAGTTACCAGATACCCCCCAGGGGTATATTCTAGCAGCGTTGACTGTGCTTGTCAACCTATATTTGCTGGTGATTGGACACATCTGCGTAGCGACCAAAGTCGCAGCTACGGATGGAGCAATGCCGACCGTCGTCGGCAGGTTAATGACCTTACCGCAGGGTTGGGTAACCTGCGGGAGGGTATATCAGGCGTGGTTTCCCGTGCCTGGCTGGCACAGGACCGGCAACCGTCCGCAAGATAGGTCCAATCACCAAATATTTTGAAGGAGTGAGATCAATGAAGCCGGTTGAAGTCACCGATGCGACTTTCGCAGATGTGGTCCTCAAATCGCCCATTCCGACGTTTGTGGACTTTTGGGCCCCGTGGTGTGGGCCGTGCAAGATGGTGGCCCCTGTCGTTGAAGAGCTTGCCACGGAATATGTCGGCAAGGTGCGGTTCGTCAAGTTGAATACCGATGAGAACCTGAACACGGCCATGAGCTATGGCATTCGTGGCATTCCCACGATGATCATCTTTAAGGGCGGCAAGGAAGTGGGCCGCATTGTCGGTTTCATGCCCAAGCAGGAATTGAAGAAGCGATTGGATGCCGCTCTTGCTGTTGCTCCTCAGCCCGCGTAAGCAATCATCGGCCTGTTTATCTGACATTAGCCCCCGACTGAGTCTGGTCGGGGGCTAACGTATCTCATGTGCTGGTACGGTGATCACCATGCTCTTGTCGGCAGTCGCACGTTACAAACGGACGTGCGTTCCTCATCACAGGCGCCTATTGCCGTGTTTCGACGGCACGCTGACAGGTGACTGTTGAAATGCTGCTCATTCAAGCGGATATGGTTGCCGTCAGCTCACCTGCGAAGCGATGGCCTGTCGGACATCGGCGATAACCGTCTCCCGATCTTTGCCCCGAATAGTCGCCGGATGCATTCCGGGAGGGAGAAAAGCCCAGTACTGAATGATCGCCGGCGAGCCGCCAACCTTGCTGATTTTGCGTGTCTCGAGATTAACCCAAAAGACTGTGCTGCCGACCTCAATCGGCAGGGCCTCCTTTTTTACCAAGACATTTGGCATACCTGCCTCAATCTCCCACTCCCATGGCCTCTTCTGGTACGCCGCGCCGCACGCGGTGGGTGGGGCTGCTGGTGCGCGGCATTAGGGCACAGATTGCACCGGCACGCTTGATGCGCAGGCCAACCGTTTCCATAACGCGGAAGGTGTAGTCGAGGTCTGCTGAACCTACATAGGCCGTTGTCATGTCCTGACCGATCACCAGGTCGAGGTTGTGAGGGCCAACAGCTATCAGCAGGGCGCTCGTGACGTATGGGCTCTGGAACACCCCTGCGGTGCACAGTTCGCGCACTTGAGTCAACTCAAGGACACCGGCGTTGCCATAGACCCGCAACAGGCAGGCGTAGAGATTGGGGCTGCAGATGAGGGCATACGGCGGGTAGAAGCCCTCGGTCGTCAGGCGATCGATCGCATCTACAACATCGAGGAAGGCATGGCCGCCAACACCCCAATCGCGCCGCGTCATTGTACGTCGGCCGGCGGCGTTGCTCAAACCTTCGATGCCCACCGTCTTGTCGCCGCGCAAGATGAGATCATCTTCGCGAGCGGCGCATGCGGCGCTGGCTGCTGCGGCGGCGGCCAGATCCAACGGCAGGCCGGATTGACGAGCATACTCGATGTCTCGCCAGTGCAGGCAGAAGTCCTTGTGGACGAGGGTGAGCGGCACCTGGGTGCGCTCGCTGACGACGATGGGTGTATCGCCCTGCCCTGCGTTTTCCACCGAGGCCGAGGCGGCCCCGGACAAGACCAGGCGAGGCACGACGTGATGGCCGGCTCCGACAGGCCCGAAGACAGGCATGAAGCGTCGTGCGAGGCGATGCTGTTGAGCGATCTCTTTGACAAGGAGATCCACCTGCTGCCATTCATCGCTGCTGAGGGGAGCATGAGCCCGTTGCAGTAGGTCTGCCATCTTGTACCTCCCTTGCCCTCGACTGTTTGTCTATGGAAAGAATAACACAGGTAGCACGTCCTGTCAAGGAAAATCGAAGGTGGACATAGCTGTTCGCCTTTACCCTGGAGGCAGATGTATCGGTATGCCTGCTTGGCATCCTGCGTGCTGCAGGGGCCGGAGTGGGGGGCTGTACAGATGCAGGGATACCATGATTACCATTGTTGCCGTCGTCCTCAATCTACCGACGACAGGACCGATTCTCTTGCGGGCGCTCATGTCACAGGACATGTATCTGGCCGGTAGTTTCATCTTTATGCTCAGTACACTGACCGTTATCGGCACCCTGATCTCCGATCTCCTGCTTGCGTGGCTAGACCCGCGCATTCGGCTTGGTTGAGGAGAGGGCTATGATAGAACAGCCGTCAATTTCAGCCACGGGCAAGGGCGCGGGCCCCACTATCGTCAAACCGCGAGACGAGGGAAACCAGTATCTCATGGCTTCCCAGGCTCAGTTAGTCTGGTGGAAGTTCCGCAAGCACAAGCTGGCACTCGCTTCCGCTGTTGTACTCATCTTTATCTATTTGATCGCGCTGTTTGTCGAGCCCCTGGCACCCTCACTTCCTGATATCTCTAGCTCTATCTACACCTATGCTCCGCCCCAGCGTGTTCACCTCTTTTATGAGGGAAAGTTCATCGGTCCGTTTGTCTATGCCTTGAAGCAGCAAATCGAGCCGACGGCCTTAAGGCGCATCTTTACACCAGACATGACAAAACCTGTCCCCGTTGGCTTCTTCGTGCATGGCGCGCCCTACAAGCTGTGGGGAGCCGTTCAAACTGGACATCCACTTGATCGGACCGATTGACAAAGAGCAGCGGGTCTTCTTCCTGGGCGCAGACCGTGTTGGCCGCGATGTGCTGACCAGGCTTATCTATGGTACCCGCATTTCTATGTCCATTGGGCTCTTGGGTGTGATGTTGAGTTTTGTGCTGGGCATCCTATTAGGTGGCGTGTCCGGTTACTTTGGCGGCACGATTGACAACGCCATCCAGCGCCTTATTGAGTTCTTGCGTTCGATTCCCACGATTCCACTGTGGATGGGCCTGGCGGCTGCTGTGCCGAGCAGTTGGCCACCTGAGCGCATTTACTTCAGCATCACCATCATTATATCACTTATCGGCTGGACAGGGCTGGCTCGGGTGGTGCGTGGCCGGTTTCTCTCGCTACGCGAGGAGGACTTCGTCTTGGCCGCCCGGCTGGACGGTGTGAGCGAGTTCCGCATTATCACCCGGCACATGGTGCCCTTGATCACCAGCCATATTATTGCCGCCATCACATTGGCCATCCCAGGCATGATTCTGGCTGAAACATCGCTCAGTTTCCTGGGACTTGGGCTGCAGCCGCCGGTGGTGAGCTGGGGTGTGCTCTTGCAGGAAGCGCAGAATGTCCGCGCCGTGGCTACAGCTCCGTGGTTGCTTACGCCTGCGCTGGCCGTGATGATAACGGTCCTGGCGCTGAACTTCGTCGGCGATGGCTTGCGCGACGCCGCCGATCCATACGGCCGTTAGGGATTCGAAGATGGCTAGTGATGACGAATTGCTCCTTGAAATCAACGGATTGAAAACTTACTTCTTCCTCGACCAGGGCATCGTTAAGGCAGTAGACGGGGTTGACCTGACATTGAAACGTGGTCGTACGATCGGTATCGTCGGGGAGAGTGGATGCGGCAAGAGTATTACGGCCCGCTCTATCATCCAGATTGTTGATGCACCGGGCAGGATCGTCGCGGGGAGTATCCGTTACCGGCGCTACGACACCAGGCCCGATGGGAGCGGCACGATTGTTGAGCTTGACCTTGCCAAGCTCAGTCCTATGGGCCGCCAAATTCGATCCATCCGTGGCAAAGAGATCTCCATGATCTTTCAAGAGCCGATGACGTCCTTTAGCGCCCTCTACACGATCGGCAATCAGATCATGGAGAACATCGTTCTGCATCAGAAGACAACCCTGCGCGAGGCACGTCAGCGAACGATTGAGCTTCTGCGCCAGGTCGGCATTTCCCATCCAGAACAGCGCGTGGACGAGTATCCCCATCAGTTCAGCGGCGGGATGAGACAGCGGGCGATGATCGCCATGGCCATTGCCTGCAACCCCAGCTTGCTCATTGCCGACGAGCCGACAACGGCACTCGATGTTACCACTCAGGCTCAGATTTTGAACCTGCTACGCGGCATGCAGAAGCGACTAGGTATGGCAATCATGCTGATCACTCATGACCTGGGTGTCATCGCCGAAATGGCAGATGATGTGGCAGTCATGTATCTCGGTCGTGTCGTGGAAACGGCGGATGTTGATTCGATCTTCCACGACCCGAAGCACCCCTACACACAGGCGCTGCTGCGCTCGATCCCCACGGTCGGTCGGCGTGCCCGGCAACGGCTTGACTCGATTGAGGGCATGGTGCCCGATCCCTTCACCAGACCAAGTGGGTGCTATTTCCATCCCCGCTGTAGGTTCTTCATGCCAGGTGTATGCGATGAGGTAACTCCTGCGTCTGTGTTGCTTTCGCCAGGGCGCACGGTGAGCTGCCATCTCTACGACGGAGCGGCACGCAATGGTTGAGGGTGCCAACGACAATGTGACTTTGCTCGATGTCAGAAACCTCAAGATGTACTTCCCGATCCGCAAAGGCTTCTTGCGGCGCGAGGTTGGCTATGTCCGTGCCGTTGATGGGCTCAACTTCTCGATCAACTTCGGCGAGACGCTAAGCCTGGTAGGTGAGTCGGGGTGCGGCAAGACAACGACCGGTCGCTGCATCGTCCGCGCTTACGAGCCAACCGACGGCCAGATTCTTTACCGCCGCACCGACGATGTCGTCGTTGACCTTGCGCAGTTGCAAGGTGTAGCTCTCAAACCCTACCGACGTGAAATTCGCATGATTTTCCAGGATCCATATTCGTCACTCAACCCGCGTATGAATGTGCTTGACATCGTCGGCGAACCTCTGCGGGTCAACGAGAAGATGAGTGGGCAAGAACTTGAGGACTGCGTCGCATCGCTACTCCGGCAGGTCGGGCTGCGTCCCGAGTTCATGCGCCGATACCCGCACGCTTTTAGTGGTGGGGAGCGCCAGCGCATTGGCATTGCTCGCTGCCTTGCCCTCAATCCTCGCCTGGTGGTGTGCGACGAAGCCGTGTCGGCCCTCGATGTCTCGGTGCGTGCGCAAATCCTCAACCTGCTCCAGGATTTACAGCAGCAATTCCATCTCACCTATCTCTTCATTGCTCATGACTTGAGTGTCGTCCAGTACGTGAGCGATCGCGTGGCCGTAATGTATGTAGGCCAACTCGTGGAGATGGCCGACACCGACGAGCTGTACGGGAACCCGCGCCACCCCTATACCGAGGCGCTCCTGTCTGCCGTTCCCAAACCCGATCCGCGCCTACGGGCCGAGCATATCGAGCTTCCAGGTGAGGTGGCCGATCCGGCGAAGCCGCCGAGTGGTTGTTACTTCCATCCGCGCTGCCGCTACGCTGAGGACCGGTGTTCGCAAGAGATGCCGCAGTTACATGACACGGGCGGGGGACATCTGGTGGCCTGTCACCGAGCAGAGGAACTGTCGCTACACGGCATCGTGTAACGACGCCAGGTGCTTAGACTCTCAGACTCCCGATGTCTCTGCAGAGACATCGGGAGTGCTTCGATTCATACAACGACATTTGGATACAGCTTGCCACCGATGAACACCAGGATCGCCGCTGCAACCACCAGGATAGCAATATCCAGGCCGACAGGGTATGTACTGGTTGCCCCCATCACCATCAGCGCTCGTAGCCCGTCCACTTCGTATGTCAGCGGGTTAATGTGGGCGATGACCTGCAACCAGGTCGGCATCAGCGAAATCGGGTAGATGGCGTTACTGGCAAAGAAGAGCGGCATGGTCAGTACCTGACCAATGCCCATGAAACGCTCACGCGTCTTCACCAGGCAGGCGATGATCAGCGAAAATGTGGAGAAAAACGCCGAGCCAAGCAGCACCAGCAGGATAACCCCGATCAGATTGAGCGGGTTCCAATTCAGCTTGACCCCCATGAGGAGAGCCAGAGCATAGATGATCAGTGCCTGGGAGAGCGCACGTATTCCGGCCGAGAGGGCTTTGCCCAAAACCAGCGCTGAGCGCGGCGTGGGGCTGGCCAGAAACTTGTGCACGATGCCGAGATCCCGCTCCCAGATGATGGCGATGCCGTAGAAAATAGCGATGAAGAGCACGCTCTGCGCCAGGATGCCCGGGGCCATGAAGTCGAGATAGCTCAGATTTCCCGTCGGTATCGCCCGTGTGCGGGTGAAGACCTGGCCGAAAACAAGCAGCCAGAGCGCCGGTTGGACGGCCCGTGTGAGGAGCTCTGTCGGGTCGTGGCGCAGCTTACGCGCCTCCACTTCAGCGATCACCATCGTCTTGTTGATATAGCTTGCTACACCGGCCAGTGGGTTGGTCGGGCGGGCAACAGGCAGCTCAGCCAAGCCGGCGAGCCGTGCGCCGCGTTCTTGAGGTCTCACGGTATGTTCCTCCTGAATCCAGGGAATCTCCAGCATAGTGGATGAAGACGTCGTCCAGGGTTGCCCCGTTGCCACCGATCGACTGCTTCAGCTCGGCCGGCGAGCCCAGGGCAACCACGCGACCATGATGCATAATCGCCACACGATCACAAAGACTGTCCGCTTCTTCCATCAGATGGGTTGTCAGAAACACAGTTGTCCCATAGTCCTTGAAGAGCTGCCGCACATGCTCCCACACCGTCATGCGACCAATGGGGTCGAGACCGATGGTCGGCTCGTCTAAGAAGAGGACGCGCGGGCGATGAAGCATAGATTGGGCAATCTCGAGCCGGCGGATCATGCCGCCTGAATACGTCCTGACCAGCTTGTCTGCGGCGTCGGCCAGGCCCATGAAGGCCAGCGCATCGCGCACGCGTTGTTCCTGTTCTCGACGCGGGATGTCATACAGTTTGGCAAAGATGAGCAGGTTCTCATAGCCGGTCAGCGTACCATCGGCCGATAGCATTTGCGGTACATAGCCGATTGAGCGGCGCACGTCCGTGGCCTGGCGGACGATGTCGAATCCCGCCACGCGGGCATGTCCGGATGTCGGCGGCAGTAGGGTTGTCAGCATTTTAATGGCTGTTGTCTTTCCCGCGCCATTGGGGCCCAACAGGCCAAACACCTCGCCGGCGTTCACGGTGATTGACAGCGAGTCAACAGCCGTCAATGTGTCGAAGCGGCGGGTGAGAGCATCTGTTTCCAAAATCGCCATAGATTACATCTCCATTATTGTTTGTGCTGCCTGTGATGACGTGAAGATAGGTCGCAGAATGCGCATTGCCTGGGTAACAGTCTCTAGTTGAGCGGTTGACAGCCCCGTCAGCTTGTTGGCCAGTGCCGCCTGCGCCGCGGCTCGCGCCATCTGTACTGTGGAATCACCAAGCGGCGTCAACGACAAAATCAATCGCCGCCGGTCACGGTGATGTGGCTGGCGCACGACCAGTCCACGCTCCACCAGGCCGTCAACCAGGTGGGTCATGGAAGGAAGCGTCAGGCCCAGGTGTTCGGCAACCTGTGATGGTGATGCATCCTCGTGACGCGCGATGAAAGTCAATGTACGGAACTCAGGCACAGTCAGGTCGGCATCGCGCTGGTTGCGCATTTCCGTTCTGATCGTGCGCATGATCAGAGGCACAGTTTCCAAGACGTCATGGGCGCATTCCTGTGGTGAAACCATCATCGGTTTCTCCTTCAAATAATTTCATATTTGAACTATATCACATTCTAAGCATATTGTCAAGGGGTTGGTGAGAGCACAGAACCTATTACAAAGTCACTTGACAAGAAATGACCTTCTGATCCTGCTCTGCTGAGCTGACTTTGCACAGGCCCTGACAATCTTTTATGGTAACTGTTCACGTTTACCCTGGAAGCAAGTACATCGGCATGCCGATACCCTCCCGCAGGTTACCCAAACCTGCGGGAGGGTATGTAGAACGCCATCGGCAATCCGTGTTCCGTGCCATCTGCGCCTGCATCCGTGGCCATCTCGCCCTGTTTTCCAACCCCTCTTACCCTAACCGTGAACAATTACCCTTTATGGATGTATTGACAAGGTTCGGGGAAGCGTGTACAATGCGCGGCGTGCTCCCAGGGACGATTGACCATGCGGCAACGGAAAAAAGTGGAGGAATCCGCCCATCCGTTGCCGTGTGTCTTGTCAGGGTCTTTTTATCAGACGTCCGAGAGTATGGATGATATGGATAGAAGCGTATGGCTCAATTGCAGGATCAGAATGGAACCACAGTTCTACACCGCGCGCCACTGAAGCAACCGCGGCGATCATTTCGCTCGTGGTTCATCGGTCGTCCTCTGCCCACCGCCGACGCCCCCCACCAGACGATAGGCAAGGCTATTGGTCTGGCCGTCTTCGCCTCGGATGCCATGTCGTCCACAGCCTATGCTACGCAGGAAATCCTGGTTGTCCTGGCGCTCGCCGGCACAGGAGCCTTTGTGTTTGCCTTCCCCATCTCCATTGCTATCGTCGCCCTGCTCGCCATCGTGACCATTTCGTACGAACAAACCATCCATGCCTATCCCGGGGGTGGCGGCTCTTACATCGTGGCTCATGATAATCTGGGTGAGCTGCCGGCTCAGATTGCCGGTGCTTCGCTGCTGACCGACTACGTTCTCACCGTGTCTGTCTCTATTTCATCGGGCGTGGCCCAGATTGTCTCGGCATTACCGGAGCTCTTTCCTTACCGGGTGTATATCTCCATCGCCATGATCTTCTTGATCATGTTGGTCAATCTGCGCGGGGTGAGAGAATCAGGTGTCGTTTTTGCCATCCCCGGTTACTACTTCATCACGTTGATGTACCTGACCGTCGTTGTCGGTCTCTTCCGCTACGCCACCGGCTCGCTGGGCACGGTCATTGACCCACCGCCGCTAGAGATGATCCATCAGGCGCAAGGAGTCAGCCTGTTCCTGATCCTGCGCGCCTTCGCCAGCGGCACATCGGCCATGACCGGAACAGAGGCCATTTCCAACGGGATCACGGCCTTCAAAGAGCCACGCAGTCGCAATGCCGGCATTACCCTCATCTGGATGTCGCTTATCCTGGGTAGCCTGGTGTTGGCCATTACCTTCCTTGCTGCTCATATTCAGGCCATCCCATCAGAAGACGAAACAGTTATCTCGCAGATCGTGCGCACCGTGTTCAATGGGCGTGGTTTGCTCTATGTCGCGGCCATCTCGGCGACCTCACTGATCTTGATTCTGGCGGCCAATACATCATTCGCCGGATTTCCTCGCCTGAGTGCGATCCTGGCCACCGACGGCTTCTTGCCCCGTCAACTGGCCTATCGCGGCAGCCGGCTGGTGTACTCGCGTGGTATTATCGCTCTGGCTATCATCTCTGCCCTCCTCGTCTTCATCTTCCAGGCCAGCGTCACGGCCCTTATCCCCCTCTATGCCATCGGCGTCTTTATGGCCTTCACCTTATCTCAAGTGGGCATGGCGCGTCGCTGGTGGAAGGTGGGACATCTTCTGCCGGGCCAGGAAGTGAAAGAGCATGGTTCCACCTTGCGCCATGAAAGTGGGTGGCAACTGAAGATGGTAACCAATAGTATCGGCGCCGTTTGCACTGCCGTTGTTGTTGTCATCTTTGCCATCACCAAATTCATGGATGGAGCGTGGATGGTCGTGCTCATTGTGCCGGTGTTAGTCCTGGCTTTCTCACGCATCCATCATCACTATCGCAGTCTGGCTGCCCAGTTGTCGCTGGAGAAGTACGGTGCGCCGCCACCTTTGGGCCGTCATCGTGTCATCCTACCCATCAGCGGCGTACACCGCGGCACGTTGGCAGCCCTGCACTATGCCCGCCGCCTGTCGGATGATATTACTGCCGTCCATGTCTCGATTGACCCCGCCGAGGCCGAGCGTGTGCAGCAGAAGTGGGAGATTTGGGGCGATGGTACGCGGCTGGTCATCCTCGATTCGCCCTATCGCCTGATGTTGGAGCCGCTGCTCGACTACATCGAAGACATGGCTGCCAGGCGTCTACCCAATGAGATCATCACCGTCGTCGTGCCAGAGTTTGTGCCCAAACACTGGCAGCACAATCTTTTGCATACGCGCACGGCCAACCTGCTGAGGTCAACTCTACTATCCAGAGAGGGCCTGGTGATTACTGATGTTCCCTATCAGGTCAAGTAGCCGAAGGGAAGAGAGGGAGACACGATGTTTGTCATCATCGTCGGCTGTGGCCGACATGGGGCCGAGTTGGCCCTGCGCTTATCCAGGAATCAGCATACCGTCGTGGTACTGGATTCGGATGACAAGGGATTCAAGAATCTACCGCCAGACTTTCGCGGTCGCATGGTGGCCGGTGAGCCCCTAGATCGGGATGTTCTGCATCGCGCCGGCATTGAACGCGCCGATGGATTTGCCGCCGTCACCCGCTCTGATGCTTTGAATGTCGTCTTGGGGCATGTCGCTCGCACGGTGTACAACGTCCCTCATGTGGTGGTGCGCAACTTCCATCCCCGCTGGCGCCCCTTGCACGAGGCATTTGGCCTGCAGGTCGTTAGCAGTACTGACTGGGGCGTCCAGCGCATGGAAGAGATTCTGTATCATGAAGAGATGCATAGCATTTACTCGGCCGGTAATGGCGAAGTCGAAATATACGAGCTGATGATTGATGACCGCTGGCAAGGCCGCACGATCGAGGAGCTCTTGCCCGAGGGACAGGCTCTACCTGTGGCCTTCTCACGCGGTGGTCGGGCGTCGTTGCCCACCCCCGATACCATTTTAGAGAAAGACGACACCTTGTACGTGAGCGCGACGTTGGAAGGTATTGATATTCTGCGCCGCCGTGTGGGGCCGGCCAAGGAGAAATAACATGTTTGTGCTTATTGCAGGCGGCGGACGAACAGGGGCCCATCTGGCCACCCTGCTTTTGGCCCAGAATCATCAGGTCCATGTGATCGAAGATCGAGAAGACGTCTTGCCCCGTCTCCATCGCCAGTTACCAACCGAGATCATCTTCGAAGGTCAGGCAACCGATCCCCAATTGCTGATCCAGGCGGGCATCGAGCGGGTGAATGTCCTTGCTGCTGTCACCAGCGTCGACGCCGATAACCTGGCCCTCTGCTACTATGCGCGCGTTCGCTATGGCGTGCCACGTACGATCGCCCGTGTCAACAATCCACGTACGGCATGGTTATTCGATCAAAAGTTCTACGTAGATGTGGCGTTGAACCAACCGGAGATCCTCTCCAGCCTAATCGAGGAGGAGATGTCACTGGGCGACATGGTAACCCTGCTGAAGCTGCGGCGCGGCAACTATGCCCTCGTCGAAGAGAAGATTCCCAAAGGCGCACCGGTCGTTGGCAAGAGCATACGTGAACTGAAACTGCCGGCTACCTCGGTGATTGCCGGCATTATCCGCAGCGGCGAGGTGTTGATGCCTCGTGGCGATACGGTCTTCCAGCCCGGTGATGAGGTGTTGGCTATCGTGGATCACGACGCAGCCGATGACCTGGCGGTGCTCTTCGGCCGGCCAACACCACCGGCCGAGTCGCAGCGCCAGGGAAATACGTGATGAGTGTCCAGGTGGCGGCAGTGGGCAATGTGGAGGGGAGGGAGCGTTCGCTCATGCCTCGTCTTCTCCTCGTTGTTCTCGCTGCAACCTTCTTGCTCCACCTTCTTGTCGTCGCCGAGCCATTCGGCCGCGATCAAGGCATCTTTGGCTACATTGCCCAGACAATCCTGCGCGGCGGGGTGCCCTATCGCGATGCCTGGGATCACAAGCCACCTGGCCTCTATGCCGTCTATGCTCTGGCTTTCGCCCTCTTTGGCCAGGCTATGCCTAGCGTCCATCTCATGGAAGGTATTGCCCTTATGATCGGGGCGTTCTTCCTCTACCTGGTTAGCCGCCGGTTGCACGGCGATGCCGTCGGTTTGCTGGGTGCATTGCTCTATGGCGTGAGCGCCACGTTGCTCTTCGAGTGGTGGGATCGCGGTCAGGCCGAGATCTACATGGGTATCACCGGCACCATCGCTGTTTACGCCCTGCTGCGCGGGTTGGACACAAGGGGTAATCTCGCAATCCTGGCTTGCGGCTTCTTCTGTGGATTAACCGTCTGTTTCAAGCCGTCAGGCATTTTCCTCGTCGCCGGGCTGGGGCTGGCTCTGTTCCTGTTTTACCGGCCTGTTAATGTCAGAGACACGGCGGGTGTGCTTGGCGCGCTTGCCATCGGCTTCAGCACTTCCTTTATCCCCCTGCTCGCCTATTTCGCGGCCAATGGTGCGCTCAATGATCTCTATCAGGCCGTCATCGTCTTCAACACCTACCATGCACGCATCGGCGGCAATCCCACGCTTGCAGGCATTGTCACCGGCACGCTGGACTTCCTCGCCTCGATGAACTTTCTGACGCCGCTAGCCCTGGTTGGATTGTGGGCAGTCTTGAAATTGCCGACGTCTATCCCAAGCACAGCGGGCGGCACCCGTGTACGTGTCATGGGCCGCGTCGGCATGGCCGCCGTCATCATGCCTATCTGGTTGCTCGCCTCGGCTGCCGGCATCTGGACGCAGGGTAAGTTTTTCAGCTACCACTGGTCGCCTGTTCTGCCGCCGCTGGCGCTTCTGGCAGCCTGGGGTATCACCCTGCTGGCCAGAGAGATACGGCAGGCACGCGGTAACATGGTGCGCGCTCTGATTGCGGCCGTCTGCCTGGCTGTCGCTGCCATCTATGCAACGGCACTGGTACGCGATCATGCACCAAAATGGACGCGCGATGCCGGCTATCTCCTCGGTCACACAACATCCGAGCAGTATCTGGCCAACTTCGCCCACAATATCGAGGGGCGCGATGTCTATTCATTTCTCGAAACACAGCAAACGGCGCAGTATCTGCGCGAGCACAGCTCCGCGGATGACCGCGTCCTCATATGGGGGTTCCAGGCCCTGGTCAATTTCCTGGCCGATCGCCGTGCACCCACGCGCTATATCTTCACCTATCCGCTGACCTTCGACCGTCCGGAGAGTGCTTTCCGGGTCGAGGCGCGGCGCACATTCCTGCGCGACCTCAGGAATCAGCCGCCGCTGTACATCGTCCTGGTCACCAATGATGTCAATCCCTTGCAGGCGGTGGATTCATACAGTCTACTGGCCGGTTTCCCGGAGTTTCAACAGGTCATCCGGCAGCAGTACCGTCTCGAAAGAGACATCGGCGACTTTCATCTTTACAGGAGGATAGATGCGTAACTATAAGATTGCCCTCATCCCCGGTGATGGTATTGGGCAAGAAGTGATCCCGGCCGGCATGGAGGTGTTGCAAACCGTTGCCCGCCGCGATGGGGGCTTTACATTGCAGACAGAGACGTTTCCCTGGGGTTGCCAGTACTATCTCGACCATGGCGTCATGATGCCGGCCGATGGATTGGAGAAGCTCCGCCAGTTCGACGCCATCTACTTCGGCGCCGTGGGGCTGCCGTCGGCCGTGCCCGATCACATCTCACTGTGGGGACTCATTCTGCCTATCCGCAAGGCGTTTGATCAGTACGTCAATCTGCGCCCGGTCCGTCTGCTGCCGGGCATTCCCGGACACTTGCGTACAAAGACGTCGAAAGATATTGACTTTGTGGTTATCCGCGAGAATACCGAGGGAGAGTATGCGGGCGCCGGTGGAAGGGTGCATCAGGGTACGCCGGACGAGGTGGTTATCCAGACGACGATCTTCACCCGCAGGGGCGTCGAGCGGATCATCCGTTATGCCTTTGAGCAGGCGCGGCGCCGGCGCAAGAAGGTGACCAGCGCCACCAAGTCCAACGCCATGCAGCATGTCATGGTCTTTTGGGATGAGGTCTTCGCTCAGGTGGCGCATGAGTATCCAGACGTTGCAACCGAGAAGTGGCATGTGGACGCCCTGGCCGCCCGCTTTATCACCCACCCGCAGACGCTGGACGTAGTAGTCGGTTCGAATTTCTTTGGTGACATTCTGTCTGATATTGGCGGCGCGCTGATGGGCAGCCTGGGCATGCCGGCCAGCGCCAACATCAACCCGGAGCGCCGCTATCCTTCTATGTTCGAACCGGTGCACGGCTCGGCGCCGGACATCATGGGCAAAGAGATAGCCAACCCCATTGCAACCATCTGGGCAGGAGCAATGATGTTGGAGTTTTTGGGGGAGGAAGCCGCCGCCCGTCGCGTGCAAGAAGCGGTGGAGGCCGTGACGGCGGATGGTCATGTGCTTACTCCTGATCTGGGCGGCACAGCGCGAACCGGGGATGTGACGGCAGCGGTGTGTGCAAGGTTGTATTGAGATGTGGCCCAAACGCTATTGATTACTCTTCTGCTTTATGGTACACTAACACCAGTGTACCGAAAGCAACATCTGGGCCACCTTGTCTGTCCCAAACGAGCGTGTTGGGGTGTAGCGCCGACAAAACCACATATTTAGGAGGTTTTTCATGGCCGATCTCGCGAAGATCTCCCAAAATCTCATCGATGGGAAAGCTCCTGTTGTCAAGCAGCTGGTTACTGATGCGATTGCCGAAGGTGTGCCTGCCCAGACAATACTGAACGATGCCTTGATCGTGGGTATGAATGAGGTGGGCCGCCGCTTCAAGGCCAACGAGTTCTATGTCCCCGAAGTCTTGTTGGCTGCGCGGGCCATGCACGCCGCCATGTCCGTGCTCAAGCCACTCCTCGCCGAGAGCAAGGTTGAGCCCAGAGGAGTCGTCGTCATCGGAACAGTCAAGGGTGACCTGCACGACATCGGCAAAAACCTGGTGGCCATGATGCTGGAAGGATCCGGTTTCCAGGTGATTGATGCAGGCGTGGATGTTGCGCCGGAGAAGTTCGTCGCCGCCGTCAAGGAGCACAAGCCACATATCGTCGCCATGTCTGCCCTGCTGACCACAACTATGACCAACATGAAGACCACCATTGCTGCGCTGGATGAAGCGGGGGTGCGCAAGAACGTCAAGGTTATGGTTGGCGGCGCACCGCTCACCCAGCGCTACGCCGATGAGATTGGCGCTGATGGTTATGCGCCGGATGCCGCCTCGGCAGCCGAGCTTGCAACCATGCTGGTCAAGAAAGCAGCCTAACCCATCGCGGCCAATCCATAAGCGTTGCCCGATCAGACGGGGATCGAAGAGAGCAAACCTCAATGATGTTGCCTCTCCGTCCCCGCACTTTTATGTTCAGGAGGGTCCATCCATGCCTCTGACTCTGTCGCGCGGCGAGCGGACGGTCACGATGGCGGATCATCTGCCAACGGTCATTATCGGCGAGCGTATTAACCCCACCGGACGCAAGAAGCTTCAGGCAGCACTCCTGGCGAACGATTTCTCGATCGTGGCCCATGAAGCACGCCTGCAAACGGCTGCCGGCGCCCACATGCTTGACGTCAACGTGGGTGTCGCCGGTGGCGATGAGCCGCGCTTGATGGTGGAAGCCATGAAAGTGGTCATGGAGAATAGCGATCTCCCTCTCTGCATAGATACGGCCAACGTCGCGGCCCTGGAGGCCGCACTCGCCATGTATCCGGGGACTGCCCTGGTCAACTCGGTCAACGGCGAAGACGAGAAGCTGGAGCGTGTTCTGCCTCTGGTTGCCAAGTATAGGGCTGCAGTAATCTGTCTGTGCATGGGTGACGAGGGCATTCCTTCGACGCCCGAAGGCCGCCTTGAGGTGGCGCGCAAGATCGCCGGGCGGGCGGCATCCTATGGCATTCCGCAAGAGAACCTCGTCTTCGACTGCCTCTGTCTGCCGTGCGGCGCCGACCCGACATCGGCACGGGTAAGTCTGGAAGCGATGCGCCTGGTGAAGGCTGAGTTCGGCTGCAACATGACCCTGGGTGTCAGTAACGTCTCCTACGGCCTGCCCGAGCGTGTCAAGCTGAATGCTTCCATGCTCACCATGGCCATGGCCCAGGGGGTGACCTGCCCCATCATTGATCCCACCATCCCGGAGATGCGCCAGGCAGTCATGGCGGCCGATGTTCTCTTGGGTCGCGATGAGTGGGCAATGAACTGGATAGCCGCCGCACGCGCTGCTAAGCAGCAGTGAGGCCTGTTGAGAGACGAGCCCGAACGCGGATAGAAGACGCTGACCTCAGACGTCCCGCCTGAGGTCAGCGTTATGGTTTTGCTGCAAACAGGATCAGGTGTACGCCGCCCTCGAAATCGTACCCCTCTCCTTTTCTCCGCGATTGCTCCAGCCAGGCACGTGTTGGATCAGGCAGGTTGCCCGCCGAATCGTCCAACGCCAGCCATATCCGCTCGTACTGCCCCGACAGGCGCTCCAGAAGGGAGATCGTCGCGTCATCCCATTGCGTTGGATCACGGCTCAAGCCGTACCACTTAATCCTGGCCCGATTCTCATTCAGCAGGAACGGCGCCTGGACATCGTTGTTCAAGATCATGACATCGTGTGGCTGCGCCCGGCGTTGTACCGTCTGTAGCAAGGTCGTATAGCCGGGACCGCCGCCGAAGTTGATGTCATTTCGGCAGCGATAGACGGTGAAAAGAGAGAGACCAGCGGCAAGGACGAACGTGGCTGCCAGCAGAACACGCTGCGACGCTGCCTGGCGCCAGGCACGCCCAAGCAGCAGTGTGCACCAGAGGATAAAACCCATTGCCAGCACAATGACCAGCCAATCAATGCCGGCCCGACCGGCGTCCACATGCACCCAGCCGAAATCCAGGTTCCTGACGTGGAGGATGCGTAGATAGCCAACGATCGGCGAGAATTGCGGCTGGTAAATAGCATCGCTGTCGGGGTTCTGGGAAATGCCGAGCATGTACAGGCGATACCACAGAGAAGGGATACTGATGCCAAGCAACTCGATGCCAACACTCAGTGCGCACGCCAGCAGAAAGACCATCGCGAATAGTCTTGTCGGCCGGCTGTCGCAGAGACGACTGCGCGCCGATTTTCCTGTGCTCTCGCTTAGGAGCAACCCCGGTCGCATATTTGCCCCTGAATTGAGAAACCCAGGCCGCTCACCTACCCCAGGATTGAGGGGCACCGGGCGTTGCATCTGCCCCAGAATTGGCAGCCGGCGGGTCAACCCGAGCAGTGCCTGCGCCGCCATCTCAACGGCCGGTGCGGTGGCCAGCACCAGGAATGGCAGCATTGGCACCAGGAAACGGGGTCCCCAGTTTGTTCCTGCCCACCAGTAATACCACGTGGAGAAGGTTACCAAATAGACGATGCAGATGGCCAGCATGAAAAGCATCTCTCGCCGGGCGCGGCGGTAGAACGTAACCGTTGACCAGGGAAGCACAAGCAAGAAAGGCACGTAGATGAATAGCCCCTTGCCCGGGCTGAACAGCAGCCCATACAGTCCCACAAGAAGGGGGGTGCTGAATGTCTCGTCGGTGCGGTAGCCCGTCGTCAAGGGATCGCCGTAGCGGATCCAGTTATACCAGGCCACCGAAAGCGTCAGCAGACAGAGCATGGTTAGGAACAAAGCCGGCCCACGCCGGGCGTGAGCATTGTGCCGAGTGTGGGCAAATCCATACCAAAGATAGAAGGGGGCCAAAGCAACATTGGTCACGCGCGTGGCGATCGCCAGTCCCAGCATGATACCGGCCAGAATGGCGTCCGTAGCGTGGCCATCGTCACGGTAGCAAAGGAGAAAATAAAAGGCAGCGCAGAGGGTAAAGAGGCCGTAAGGCTCGCTCCACAGCTGTTTGGCGTATACCCAGGCCGGCGTGGCCACAGCGAAGAGCAGCGCCACGCCCAGGCTGGTGCCGCGGGCAAAGCTTGAGCGGCGCGCCGCCAGAAAGACAAGTGCTGCCGACATCGCAATGACAACTGAGCTGGTGAGCGCAGTCATCTGCACGAGGCCGAGACCAGGGAGAGCGAGGGCCAAAGCATACAAGGGGACAAAGAAGAGGGACATACCATAGCCATACTTGGCATATGATTCGCCATCGTGGGCGATCTCATGGCGCGCCTTGAACAGTGTCCACAGTTGATCGGTCGTGAATTCGCCACGCTTGACAAAACTCTCCGTCACGGAGAACATGGACATGCTGTCTTGCGAGTAGATACGCCCACTGTATGAAAGCAAATAGATACCAAATAGAAGCAGCGCCAACCAGCAGGCAATTGCCTTGTCAGAGCCAATCCTCATCAGCTCTTCTTCAATCGGCACGTCCAGGTAACAGGTGGCTCAGGAGCAGTAGCCACCTCTGTGGAGCGAGTTATATCCAGATACGGCTGGCCCGGTTCGACCTCTTCCAGGCATAACGCCGGATGCACGGGGTTGCGCTGTGGATCGCTGCGCGCCCCCATTTCCTTGATAAAACGAGTCAGCGGATCGAGAGCGGTGGCCAGGCCACTCGTGTGGTAGTGCATGGGGATAACAGCGCGCGGCTCCAGCAGGCTCACAACCTCGGCCGCTTGCGCTGCATTCAGGCTGTTGCCTCCACCGACAGGCGCCAACAAAACATCAATGCGCCCGATCTCCTCGATCTGCTCCTGGCTCAGCACATGCCCCAGGTCGCCCAGGTGGCAAATGACCAGGTCGTCCATCTCGATGAGGTAGATTGTCACCTTGCCGTGGTTTTTGCCCTGCTCTGCGTCATGATAGGCAGCGATACCAGTGATGAAGACGTTCTTGATCTCATATTCCCCTGGCCCGCTCACAACCCGTGGACTGCCTCCCACGCCTGCCCCATGGTTGTGACCTGCATGGTCGTGGCTGATGGTGACAATGTCTGCCTGTAGACGCGGAAAGGTAAGGCCGATAGACTTGTCATAAGGGTCGGTAACAACAGTAGCTTCTTTGCATTTCAAGCGGAAGCAAGAATGCCCCAGCCAGGTGATGTCCATACATCATCTCCGTCCATGGAAGTTCAGAATGACTTTGCTGCCGTCGGGCTCCAAGGCAATGGGCAGCTCGCGCAGATGACGCAAAGCCAGGCGCACATTTTCCTGATGATGCCTGGGTACGTACAATAGAAGAAATCCACCGCCACCTGCTCCGGTTATCTTGCCACCCAGAGCACCGGCCCGCCGCGCCGTTGCATACATCTCATCTATTGCCGAATTGCTAACGCCGCTGGCCAGGCCCTTCTTGTAGCGCCAGCCTTGATCCATCAGTAGACCAAGCTCGTCGAACTCCTCCGCTTCCAGGCAGGCACGCGCCTGTATGGCCAGGCCCTTCATCAGGCGCAGGCTCTCCAGGCGAGCAGGAATATTGTTTTTCTGCTCGGCCAAGACGGTGGCCGCGCTGCGATGTGTCCCTGTCCAGAAGAGGAGCAGGCTTTCACTGAGACGGCGATAACCGCGATCTGACAGGTGCAAGCGATGCACGGTCACCTTCTCGCCGGGCCCAAACTCAATGAAGCGCAGTCCACCATAGGCAGCAATGTACTGATCCTGCTTGCCGATCGGCTTGTGCAGGGTATCTATCTCGATGGCACAGGCTTCGGCGGCCAGACATTCAGGGTCCTTTGGCTCACCGAGGTAGATGTGCATCGCATTCAGACAGCCAACGGTGACCGTGCTCGACGATCCAAGCCCGCTGCCTTCGGAGGGGATGTCACCCATGGTGGCAACTTCTACCTGGCGCGTGATGCCGGTCAGGCGTAGAGACTCGCGCACAAGTTCATGTTGCACCTCATCGAGCGAGTCTACCATCTCGGTGCGGGTGTAGCCAACGCGGATTTTTTCATCAAACCGCTGCTTGATGATAACGTAGATGTACTTATCAATGGCCGAGCTGACGACGCAGCCGCCCTCTTGTCGGTAGAAATCGGGGAAGTCGGTGCCCCCGCCCAAAAAGCTGATACGCAACGGTGTTTGCGTAACGATCAAAGGCACACCCTCCCTTTGGCCCAATCACGGTTGGCTTGCTCGTACTTGTCCGGGCTGCCGATATCCAGTACATAGTCAGCGGGACCGATGGGGTAACCGTACATCGGCACCCCAAGATCCAGCAGGCGAGGGAAGAGGTCACGCCCGAAGTCGTAAAATGTATCGGGAGGGATGTGAGTGATGAGTGCCGGCTCCATGACATAGATGCCGGCGTTGGCCAGGTCGCTGAAGACCTGATCGCGTGGCGGTTTCTCCACAAAACGGCGGATGCGACCTTCGCAATCCAGATCAACGATCCCACATTCCCAGGGACGGGGAACGCGATAGAGGGCAGCGGTCAACAGCGATTGTCGCGCCCGATGGAAGCCGGCCAGTGCTGTCAGATCAAGATCGGTAAGCACATCACCATAGAGGACATAGAATGGCTCGTCGAAGAACGGCTGCAGTCGGCGCACGGCGCCGGCCGTGCCCAGAATGCTTTCCTCGTATGAATAGGTCAGGTGGATACCCCAACGCGAACCATCGCCGAAGTATGCGGTGACGACATCGGGCTTGTAATGCAGGTTGATGGCAACATCACGCACACCGTGACGTGCCAGCAGACAGAGCAGGATTTCCAACAGCGGACGGTCGCCGATGGGCAGCATCGGCTTGGGACGTTCAAGGGTCAATGGCCGCAGTCGTGTCCCCTCGCCGGCAGCCAGAATGAGAGCCTTCACCCTATTCCGCCCGTACGCCGATGTTGATGACGGTGCCGCGGGGAACAATACGCCCAGCCGGTGGATCGCTGCTCAAGATACAGCCCTGGCAAACCTTAAGCAGATCCGAGAGCGGCACTCTGTCTTTGCCCTGGAGGGAAACTTGGCCGATTACCAGGCCGGCCTTGAGCAACACATCCTTGCCCTCCTCCAGACGCAGACCGCGCACATCGGGCACCGTCACCACGTCGCCTACACTCACGGTGAGTTTGACGATGGAGTTAGGAGCCACTTGTGCGTTCTCGATCGGGTCCTGTCCCACGACGGTATTCGGTGCTCCCTGGGCGCTCACTTCGATGCGTTGTGCCCGCAGGCCGGCCGCATTGACTCGCGCGACGGCGTCGTTGTAGGATAGCCCCACCAGGCGTGGTACCGAGACCATCTGGGTGCCGCGGCTCAGGGTGACGCCGACGACAGATCCTTCACGCACCTTCGTTTGCGCCTTGACCGTCTGCGAGATCACCACGCCGGCCGGGACATTGTTGCTGAACTGGCGATCCACGACCTCCACGGTGAGCCGCAGATTGCGCAGCGCAGTATCTGCCTCCTGGAGTGTCATGCCTAACAAGTCTGGCACCACCACATCTAGCTGCGATGGTGTAGGAACACGCGTGGCAGCAACTGTTGGCACCGGTGTTGCCGTGGGTAGATCGAGTACAATTGTTGGCGTTGGTGGCGGCGGGGGGGCAGCATACTGCTGATAGAGATAGTACATAACCAGTAAAAAGACCACCACAGCCAGAGCCACGGTTAGCATAGCCGGAGTCAAGTGGGATGGTGTTCGTATTGGCTCCAGTTCGGGTTCGACGTCGGGTATGTCCGGCTTCTTTGTCCCGTATTCACTCTCATAGAGCTTCACGACCTCTGTGGGATTAAGGCCGAGAAAGATGGCATAGTTGCGCAGGAAGCCCTTGACGAAGACCGGCTCGGGCAGTTCGTCTGCGCGGCCTTCTTCCAGAGCCTGCAAGTACTTTTGCCTGATGCGTGTTCCGGCTTCAGCTTTGGCCAGGGTGATGCCCTTGCCGTCGCGCGCCGCACGCAACATGGCCCCAACCTGGTTATCTCCGTTCACACCTGCCATACCCGATTCCACCCTCGTTCATTCATCTTTCTGTGCGCCATTCGTTTGCTCTGCCGCTACACTCTCGCCCGGTTGCAGCGCCCTATCGCTTTCGAATGGCGATCTGCACCACCGTGCCACGATCCACCAGGGTTCCGGCTTCAGGTGTTTGACTGATGACACTACCCACCGGAACCACTCCGAAAACCCAGCGGTTTTGCGCCGGTACATCCTCAGGGGCCTGCGCGTTGGCAAATGTTGTCGCCAGGCCGGCCTCGCGGATCAGGCGTTGGGCTTCGGTCTCGGGCTTGCCGAAGACATTGGGCACCACGACACGGTCGCCGGCGCTCACGGTCAGCCGTACAGAACTGCCTCGCTCAAGCTGGGTCTCGGCAGCCGGTTCCTGTGCAGTGACAAACCCTGCCTTGACTTGAGCATTGGGAACCTCTTGCTTCTGCAGGCGCAGACCGAGGCTATTCAGCTTGGTTTGTGCTTCGCTGAGCGGCAAGCCGATCAGTGGTGGAACCTTGACCTGTTCTCGACCACGGCTGACAATAACGGCAATTTGCTCACCCTGGGCAACGTAGGTATTGGCCGGAACGAGTTGGGCAATGATACGCTGTGGTGGCACTTTGTCATCATAACGACCCTCTTGCACCACCAACGTCAGCCCCAGCGCCTGTAGCTGGCTCTCGGCCACGGCCTGCTCCAATCCGATCAGATCGGGGACCTTGACCTGGGGCGGAGGCGTTGGCTCCGGTGGGAAAACAGTGTCGCGCACTGCATAGGCTAACGGCACAAGTCCGGCAATGGCCACGAAGGTTACTAGAAACAGGATGAGTAACAGCCAGTCGAAACCGTGCTGAGGCTTTGCCTGTGGACGTGCCACACCCGGCGCAGCGGACGGCTGGCGCGGCGCAGTTGGACGCCCTGTCGGCTGCACAGGTTTGACCGGCCTGAATTGTCCGGTCGCTGCTTCGCCGAACTGACGGTACGATGCCAGTGCGGTGCCCATCTCGGCTGCCGAAGAGTAACGGGCCTGTGGCTGTTTGGCGAGTGCCCGCAGGACCAATCCATCCACCGTCGGCGGCAGGCGCGGATTCAAGCGCGACGGGGGTAGTGGTTGTTCCTGGATATGCTTGAGCGCCAACCCGATGGGAGATTCACTCTCGAACGGCAATCGCCCTGTGAGCATCTCATAGAGGACAACACCGAGAGAATAGATATCGGATGCTGGTGTTGCCGGTTCGCCGCGTGCCTGCTCCGGTGATACATACTGCACGGTCCCCAAGACCACCCCACCGTCTGAGGTCGTTGCACCATTCAGGCTGCGGGCCAGGCCGAAATCGGCGACCTTGACCAGCGGGGTCTGAATCGCAGCGGTGATAGGCAAGCTTTGGGCAGAGCGTCCCGTCTCTCTGACGACCAGGATGTTCTGCGGCTTGATATCGCGATGAACGAATCCTTGCTGATGGGCGTGATCAAGAGCAGCACAAACCTGTTCGGCGATGGCAAAAGCCCGACCAACAGGCAGTGGCCCCGGCGTAAGAAGTGCCTTCAGGTTCTGGCCGTCCACGTATTCCATGACGATGTAATGCAGGTTTTCATCCTGCCCCACATCGAAGACGGCGATGATATTGGGATGGCTCAGGCGGGCCGCGGCTTGGGCCTCACGACGGAAGCGGGCGAGAAAGGCGGGATCGGCTGTAAACTGCTCACGCAGGATTTTGACCGCTACGACGCGGTCGAGTAGGGTGTCTTGGGCGCGATAGACAATAGCGACTCCGCCTTCACCCAGCCTTTCCAAGAGCTCATAGCGCCCGTTTAGGCGTGTCGGTAGCATTTCCCTTTCCTTATTCTTTAAGGATATTATACCATACCCGATGTCGTTGCGCCAGATGGGGTTGGTGGGCAGGACTCGGTTCTAGAGTGTGTCAGTGGGGGTTGTTCGGAGTCAGGGTAGGAACGGTCTGGACAAAGAGGGTGGACTCTGATACTCTCTCAGTTGAGAGCCAAAGGAAGCGTCAGAGCCCATGAATATTATCGAACATGGCCGAGCCTTTGTCAAGCCCCAGCGGGAAATAGAACGCGGCCTGGGGGGCCCCCAGTTTGCGACAAGGAGTAGGTTGAGGAATGCGGCGGCATCTGCTAGACTGTTGACTCTCATATTGACAGTTTAGGAGAAAGCTCATGTCGCATTCCTCAGGCATATCATACAC
>Ga0272448_1000951_pt1 | contig 41117 bp, 30 predicted proteins | sample YNPCB0191_FD_202220 | JGI IMG/M metagenome (GOLD analysis project Ga0272448, IMG submission 202220) | Hot spring sediment microbial communities from Yellowstone National Park, WY, United States - YNP-CB-019-1 | ecosystem: Environmental > Aquatic > Thermal springs > Hot (42-90C) > Sediment...
CCGCCATCCAAAAAGCCCGGGGCCGACGCATCGACCAAGAATTGGCCGCCCAAGGCATCATCGCCAAATGCCGCCATTGGAAAGGCTTGGCCGAGGAACACCCCGACGCCTATAAAGATGTGAGCCTTGTCGTCGATGTGGTCCATAAAGCAAGTCTGGCCAAAAAGGTGGCCCGACTCCGCCCCATCGGCGTCGTCAAAGGATAACCGGCAAACCCTACAGTTTCCCTTTTCCAAAGGAGGTTTGACCATGTGGCGGCGGAAATCTTTGTTCCTCGGTCTTGGAGCTACTCTTGGGGTGATCGGCGGCATGATGTGGGGTCTGCTCGGCTGCGGCGGCTCTGCCAGTCCCCCACCACCTCCTCAAAACTCTGGTCCTGCCGCACAGTCCGGCCAACCAACGGAAAAAGCGGACCAACCGAAGTTTATCCTCACCAGCCGGGCCTTCCAGGACGGCCAACCCATCCCCCCAAAATACACCGGCGACGGCGAAGACCTCTCCCCGCCTTTGCGATGGGACGGGGTACCGGCCGGAACCAAGGCGTTTGCCCTGATCTGCGACGATCCAGACGCTCCCAGTCCGGATGCGCCTGCCAAAGAACCCTGGGTCCATTGGGTCATCTATGGGATCACCGCAGATGTACGGGGTTTGCCGGAAGGACTGGCTAAAGTGGAACATCCTCAGGAACCGGCCGGCGCCTTGCAGGGGAAAAACTCTTGGCCGGACGGCGAAAACATCGGTTATCGAGGCCCTGCCCCACCGCCGGGAAAACCGCATCGGTATTTCTTTCAGCTTTACGCCCTGGACCAGCCCGGTCCCGCCACTGCTGGGCTGACCAAAGCCGAACTGCTCCAGCATATCCAAGGCCATATCCTGGGCGAAGCGGTGCTGATGGGCACCTACCAGCGCAAACGATAATCTGTCGGATGGAGTTTCTGCTTGGGTAGGAGTCGGCTAGGCAGCCCCGACCGGAGCGAAGCCGGGATTTGCCCCTTCCCTATCTGTCCATTTCTCGAAGCCAGCCAAGGGTGTTGTATGCCGGATCGACGGATGCATCGGGGGCCGCACCCGGAAGATGCGGAGCTGTTTGGCCCGGCCCAGCTTGGCCCACTCCGGGAAGCCACCACCGACTTATGTTGGTTGGCAAGCCGCGGCTATGCCGAGGTCTCTTCCCTGAAATTGGTGGGGGATCGGTATGGTTTGATGGCCCGGCAACGGCTGGCCGTGGCACGCTGCGCTTGTTCGGAAGCCCAACTCCGGCGCCGGTGGGAACATGAAGTCCGATGCCAGATTGGCGCCCTGCCGGCCGCTGCTTCTGGGCATTCCCCGGGGACTTCGCCGGGAGAGGTTTCGGCGGGCCCGGAGACTCACTTCGCAACTCATCCGGTATGGATTGATGGTTACAATGTGCTGACCACGGTGGAGGCCGCTTTGGCCGGGGGGGTGGTGCTTCATGCCCGGGATGGGACCTTTCGGGATATGGCCTCCATGCACGGCACATTTCGCAAAGTGGCCGAGACGGAACCGGCCCTGGAAATCGTCGGTCAAACCCTGGCTACTTTGGGGGCTGCGGAGTGTGTTTGGTACCTGGATCGGCCGGTCTCCAACAGCGGTCGGCTCAAGCAGTGGATCGAACAGGCGGCGGAAAAACACGGCTGGCCCTGGCGGGTCGAACTGGTCGCCAATCCCGATCCGATCCTTTGGGACAGCTCGGCCATTGTGGCCTCGGCCGACAGCGTCATTTTGGATCACTGCCAGGCCTGGTTCAACCTGGCCCGATGGGCCGTCGAACGCTTTGTCCCCGGTGCATGGATTGTCCAGTTATAAGAGAGGCCCCCTTCGGCCTGGCCCTGCCAACACCAGCCCGGCTTTTCCCCGCAGAGCGGAACCGTCCGATGCTCGAAGGGGAAATGAAGGGCCGGTCGGCCTGAACCTGCAGAAAAAACGGCAGGTCTTTCTTGCCGAGCAGAACCGGCCGTTTATCCAGCGGGATAAAGCCCCGGGCGGGCCAGGCTAAACCAATCTACTGCTCTGTCAAACTGCTGGGCTTGCCATCCGACCTGAGCCAAAATGGGCACATGGCACCATCGGGCCAGTTCCTGAGCATTGGTGGATAAACTTTCATCATCCGCCGGCGCCGCCGGATGATTCAGCACGATCCCAACCACCAGCAACTCGGTGCGAAACGAACGGGCCGCTGCCACGGTCAAAAGCGTCTGATTGATCGTGCCTAGCACATTTCGGCTGACAATCAGGAGCGGAAAGCCGAAATCGGCGGCCAAATCGGCCACCAGGTCTTTCTCACTGATCGGCGAAAAAAGCCCACCCACACCTTCTACCAACACCACGTCTGAGCGATCCAACCAATAGCGAAGTCCGGTTCGCAGCAGTTGGGGATCGACCTGCCGGGCTTCGGCCCGAGCGGCCACCGGCGGGGCCAAAGGGGCTAAAAATCGCTGCGGACAGACATGGTCTCCATCAGCAGGTCGGCCTGCCGCCTCCCACAAACACAGGGCGTCGTCGGAAACAGTTTGGCTGCCCTGGCGCCGACAGCCGCTGGCGGCCGGTTTATACACGCCCACCCGCCGTCCTTGGGCCGCCAACTGCCGGGCGATCATCGCCCCCACATACGTCTTGCCTACCCCGGTATCGGTACCCGTAATAAAAAGCCCATGACATTCCCCCATGCTCGATCCTTCTCCATTTCTCCTGGGAAGAAAAAACCGGAAAAATGTCATCTTACCGAGCCGTTCCCTTATGGAGAAGCGCTGGGGCCGGATCGGCAGAGAGCAAAATCCCCACAAAAGCTGGCACGCCCAGCTCTAAGAGGCTGTCCCAAAATGGGCAGCCCAGAGGCGGCCCCGATCCCTTTGCAATCCGTTCTGGCTAACCAGAATGCAGTTTTCATAGGGTTTGGGCAGGCCGCCCGGTGGACGTGCATCCTGGCTCAAACGGAATTGCGGGACAGCCTCTAAGATTCCGGCGGCCCTCAGGGGATTACAGTTTCGATTCGTCGATGGCTTGGCCGTCTTTGCGGTTGCCCAGATAACTGAAGGTGAGCGGATCGACGGAGAAGCTGATCATTCGGACAGAGCCGTCGCAAAAGACCATGTTGCAACCGCTCGGATGCGGTCCGCCGAATCGCCAGGGCAAACTGACGCCGGGCCGATCTCGTGTGGGCACTTCGCTGGCCGCCGGATTGCTGGGGTTGTAATAGGTCAGCCGATAGTTATCCACATTCGGGCCGCAGTACATGGATTCGTTGTCGCCGCCCTCGGCCGAGTCGTAATACCGATCAGTATTCATGAACTTTTCGCCGATCAGGATAGTGTTGCTGGCGCCGTCTTTAATATGTCCCATTTGGATCTGGCTGCGGTGGAAGCAGACGCCGTTGCGGTTGACCACCGTGGCGGCGGTGGGCCAGCCGGTGTAGGTCCCTGCGTCGATGGCGGCCAAATCGCCATAGGAATCAGGACCGGACCATTCAAACGAATAGGAATCGCTTCCGGTGTTGGCGGCGTAATCGGTCTTGGCGGCGCCGGAGATGGAACCGCTGTTGCGCGGCTTGCTGGACGGATACAGGGCTGGTCGGCGACGAGACGGGCAGTTCAACATCTGCAAGGGCGTCATGACCACGGCAGCGGCGGCCGTGAGTTTCTGCGTACTGTCGCCGCCCTTGCCCAAATTGCGCAAGTTCTCTTGTTCGATATACGGGAGGATATTGTAAATCCATCCGCCCGGCTGATCGGAGCCGAATCCTCGATCCGGATCGCCCACCCAGTAATAGCCCCAGCCGCCGGTGGGAAAATGGCCCTGAGCCTGCTCATGGTGGAGGGCGCCTAGGCCGATCTGTTTGAGATTGTTCATGCATTGGGCCCGGCGGGCCGACTCCCGAGCTCCCTGCACCGCCGGCAGGAGCAGCGCAATCAAAACTCCGATGATCGTAATGACCACGAGCAGTTCGACCAAGGTGAAACCGGTCCCTCGCTCGCCCGGCAGGAAAGCTGTTTCCAGCGGCGATGGGAATCCCTTGTTGCGAGGGCCGCCTGCGCGGAAAGCAATCCGCACCTTCTCCCCCAGAAAAACTCTCCCCGCCCCCAAACAGACTTGCAACTGAGCGGCCATGAAAGAATCCTTTTTCTACAAACTCACTCGCCTGCCCTGGGAGATGCGTGCAGGAACCTGGCCCAAGCGCTATCCCCTATTTTTAAGTGTATCCGCATGAGGACAGCAAAGCAATCCATTACCCCGGTTTGCCTTTCCTGTTATACAATCGCCTCGGAAGATTTCGGCTGCTCAGGAAGAACCTCTCAAGGGATTATCGGCGACATGCTGGGTTTGGACAGGACGGTTCGGAGTTCCTGTTCGACCCGGGCGTAGGAAAAATAACGGTGGCCGATCTGGTAATTTTGCTCCACGATCTCTTTCCAAGCCTGGCGATTCTCTAAAAGCTGTCGCACCTGGACGACCAACTCGTCGGTCAAAAAGCCGTCCATCAGGAAGGTTTTGAAGCCGCACGGCTCAATATCGGTCCGGTAGATGGCGTAACAATTGGCCAGGATCGGTTTTTTGAAATAGATGGCCTCCAAAAAGGCGTTGCCGAAGCCTTCGTAGGTCGAAGGGTAACTGACCAGATCGGCGTTCTGATAGGCGTCCCAGACAGTGTACAAACGACGGCCATCTGGCGCTACTCCCCGCCGATGCGCTATCCACGGGGAGGCATAATAGACCGGTGCGGCCAGCATCCGGGCGTACCGCTGGATCCATTGGGGATAGGCGTCGCCTTCGTCGCCCGCATCGTGGGTGATGACCAATTTCACCCGGGGATCGTCCAACAGGCGAACCAATTCGATGGCATGTTCGATTCCTTTGCGGGCTACGATGCGGGTCGGCTGAAGGATCAGAAAATCCTCCGGCCCAATGCCCAACGATTCCCGCAGCGACAGCGCATAGGCGTCCGGCGGTTCGGGCGGATGCTCGAAATCCATCACATTGGGGATCACATGGCAGACAAGTCCGGTGCGTCGGCTGAACTCTCGGGCCGCCTGAGAATTGATCACGACATGCTCCATTTGCGGCAAATCGGGCGGAAACGCCGTTCGCAGATAATCTTCCGCCGCATTCACCAAGTATCGTTCCCGCTCCCAGACAAAATCATGGTGATGGGCAATGCAGCCGATCCCCGTCTCCATGACCAATTCCACCACCGCCAAGCCCAGCGGGATATTCATCGGAATCGTCAGGCAGTTTTCGGCAATGATCAGGTCTAGATCAAAACGCCGGATGGCCGAATGGAGCTTCTCTTTGATCAGCCAGGTCATTTCCCGCACTTCGGAACTGATCTGGAGGGTGCGGCGTTGTCGGCCAAACAGTTGCCGCTGAATCTCCACAATCATCGGATGCTTGAAATGGGCCTCTCGGATCAATTGGGTGCGCTCTTCGGGACGGTCGGATTGGCCAGTAATATAAAAACATTCATGCCCCATCCGCTCTAGCACCTCAGCCCATTTGCCCACTTCTAAACTGACGCCATCCGTACCGGCTATCCGTGTGGCCACAAATCCAATCCGATGCGTCGGACGCTGCGGATCGTAGTTCATCGGCGAGAGTTTCCCCTAGACAGGGAGAAAAAGGAAGACTATTTTTCTAGAGCTTCCAAGCGGCAAAGCTCCTGCCAAAAAGAGGCTGAGAGAGTGTTCTTTATGGATTCACCCCATCGAGGGTTGAAGGTCTCTCCAACTTCCCCTGCGGTCGATCTCTATGATTGTAATGCCGCCCCATCGTAAAACAAGACCGTTTCAGGCTACGACTTCCTACCCCATCGGAGGGAGCACCCGCCGCCCTTTGGGAATCCGCGGAAACCTCTGCTTTTCTAGTTTGACTGTATCTACCCAGCCAAGCCCCCACAACTTGTAGGGGGTAAGAATCGGCTCAAACCTAACAGATTGTGGTAATCACTTCCAGTAGATACAGTCAAGCTAGCGGAGTCTATCCCTTTCGGTTAGGCGTATCCCACTGGGGAGCGTGCCACGGCATCCTCCGGCAAGGCCAACTGACGCCGCATCTTTTCCACCCGCTCCCGAAGCCGATCCAAATCCTCCAGGAATTGCCGGATTTTTTGGCACTCCTTTTCCCAGGGACCGAAAAGGGGGAGTTGTTCTGCCTGCTCTTTCCATTGGCTGAGGCAGTTCTGAATCTGGCGGGCAATTCCCTTTCGAAGTCGGCCCAAAAAGGCCCAGATTAACCCGGCCGCCCAAACCAGCAGCCAAAAGAGGCTCGCCAAATAAAACTCCAGACCATACAACGGTGCGTCCGGCGTAGGGTCCAGCCAGGAGTCCCAGAAATAATTCTTCGCCAGGCGATACAGAATCCCTCCGATCATTCCCCCTAAGAGCAACTCATAAAACCCCCGAACGTACCATCGGCTATGCTGATCTGCCTGCTGGCGAAGCAATCCGTTCCATTGGTCGCTCAAGTGGGCCAGAAGGGTTTCGGCCGATTTTTGGGCCTCCGGCAGGAGGTTCTCTGCCCGGAGCAGTCGGCTGTCTAGTCCGGCCTGCCAGGCATACCCCTGAAGCTTGACGGCGGATTCCTGAACCAGGGCGGGCGGCCAACCTAACGTTCCCAGCCAGGGAAGCTCCTGCATCGCACGTTCGGCCCGCCGTCTTCGCCAAAACTGCCAGCCCAGAACCCCTCCCCAAACCAACCACGGCGCTGGCCCAGGCAGCCGACGCCCCAACAGAAACAACACCACCATCCCCAACGATTGATACACCCGAAGCACCCATGCCCAAGGACTGCTCCCCCACCGAGCTACGATCTCTCCAAGCAGACGATTTTCCCAATACCGACGACTGGCTTGGACCTGGCTCTGCAAGCTGGGCAAAACCTGCTCCAAAAGGTGCTGCTTCTCCTTCTGAAGGGCTTGCTGGAACTGTTCCACCCCCGGATTCCGCTCCCGAAGGGTCTGGACGCAGTGGTCCAAGGCCTGGACAGCTAAATCCAGCAGGTTGGCCCGACGAATCCGATGGGCGGCTCCGCCCGAAAGGCCACGGGTTAAGAAATCCAACAGGTCGGCCATTTCCTGCTCTGGGGGTCGGCCAGATCGGGCATCCTCCAAACCCCGCAGGCAATCAATCAGAAAAATCCGCCCTACCTCATACTTCTCTGCCAGTACCTTTTGCCAATCCTGCCGGATGTCGGCATCGGTATCGGCATGGGTTTGCACGAAGATGAGTCGGGCCCCGGGGGCCGATCGGGCCAACTCCTCGGCCACTCGACCGCTTCGATATTTCTGCTGGGTGCCGGTTACCAGCAACACATCGCAATGGGGCAGTATCTGCCGCAATCGGGCCAAATGGGAGGCCGCCTCCTCGGCCGATTCGCTCGTGTCCGGATCCGGACAATCCACCAGCACCAGGTGGGCCAAAATGGGCAACTCCCGATGGCACACCTCCACTGCCGAGGGGGCTATGCCTAACATTTCCGGGGTAATGTCCGGACGACAGACCAGGATGGGCTTGCAGGTGGTGGGACGAAGCACGCCGGTTTGCAAGACCTCCTGACCCAAAATGGCATTCAGAAGCGCACTTTTGCCCGTGCCTGTACCCCCCAAAGTGGCTACAACTAAAGGAGCATCTAATCGAATCCGAATCTTCTCCACCCGCTCCAGCAAGCGACGGATGAAGGCCTGAACGGTTCGGGCAGGTTCCCAGGCCGGCGCACCTGCCGCCCAGGCCCGAAGGTCTTCGGTCAAAGTATCGATCTCCGCCAAAAGTTCCAAATCCGCCAGCTTATACTCCGCCATCAGTTCTCCATTTCTCTCTTGAACCCAATGGCTAATCCCTCCAGATGACGGCCCTTTCGGGGCGGGATGAAAAAATACCCTAAGGAAGTATGCCGTAAGATAAAAGGAAAGGGAAGAAAAGAACTCCCATGTCTTCTGGTCGCAAATAGCCGCTTTTCTGGGGGTTGTGGCTTCGGGGGCCAATTTTCCGGTTCGGTAACATTTTAGCCGAATGGAGCCACTCGTCTCTCCTCATGCAGCGGAGGCACGTTTGTTGTCATTCCGCGAAGGCGGCAGTCCAGTATTTCCACCTCTTCCCCTGGCTGTCGAACGGCCAGAGGAGAGCAAAACCGGGTCCGTGGGATTTCGGCGGCACAAGGGGCCTGGATTCCTGCTTGCGCAGGAATGACACCACCATTCGGCTAAAAGGTTACGATTCTGTTAAAATACAAACCCCTCGCCAGCAAGGTATCTAAGGAAGATACCCACTTGGGAGGGGTTCGTTAGGCGAATTGGCCGATTGGACGATCTTCGAAAGGCCTAGACCGTTTCAGGCAGTTCGTAGCCGGGTCGTTTCTTGGTATCCAGGTATTTATTGGCCTCCTCGTCGCCGGGGAAAATTTCTTTTTCCGGGTCCCAGCGGAGTTTCCGGCCCAACCACCGGGCGATATTACCCAGGTGGCACAGAGTGGCTACCGCATGGGCGCGTTCGACGCACATGATGGGGTCTTTCCGGCTCTTGACGCATTCCAAGAAGTTTTTCATGTGGTTGTTGCTCTCGTAGAGCTTGACCTTGGGATTGTCCAGCGGTTCTTTGTCGAGCTCTTCGGGGTCGCAGATATAGCCGCCGCGGAGGACGCTGATCCGTCCCTTTTCGCCCAGGAAGGTAACGCCGGACATGGGGCCGCCGCCCATGATCAGCAAGGTCCCGTCGGCAAAGCGGTAGTGGATCGTTGTTTGCTGCGACCGGGCGTCCCCGCGCCAGCGGGTTTCCGGCTGGGTGTAGGTAATGGGTTTATAGGGCGGCACTTTGCCATCGCGCCATTCATCCGGTTCAACCCAGATTTCCACCGGGCCGGTTTCATCGGTTCCCAGGCCCCAATTGGCCAGGCTCAAGGAGTGGCAGCCCCAGTTGACCAATTCGCCGCCGGAATACGGCTCCAGGGACATCCAGCCGGGATTCGCCCGAGACATATAAATATCTTCATGATACGGGATCAGTTGCGTCGGTCCGCACCACATATCCCAGTTGAGCTTAGGTGGTACGGGTTGTTCCGGAAACCTGGCCCGGAACGGGCTGGGAAAGTTGTAACCCAGCACCGCATACACTTTGCCGATCCGACCGTTGCGGACCAATTCGCACGCATGGCGGACCTTCGGGTTCGAGCGCTGCTGTTCGCCGACTTGGAAGATGCGTTTGTATTTGCGGACTGCTTCGACCATTTTTCGCCCCTCCCGGATGGTATGGGCCAGGGGCTGTTCGCCGTAGATGTCTTTGCCCGCCTGGCAGGCGTGGATGCAGGGCAGATAGTGCCAGAACTCCGGCGTGGCATAGATGACCGCATCCACGTCTTTGCGTTCCAGCAGTTTGCGGTAGTCTTGGTAGGGCTGACAGTTTTCCTTTTTGGCCCACTGTTCGGCCCGTTCCAGATTCAGATCGGCGACGGCCACCATGCGGATCATTTCTTCGGGCATGGGGCCGGAACCGCCATCGACGCGGATTTGTCCGCCGCGGCGCCCGCAGCCGATAAACCCAATGCCGATGCGTTCATTCGGCCCCGGATTGCCCGGCGCAGGCCAAGCCACCGAAGGAATCATCGTGGGAACAGCCACGCCCGTAGCCGCCAAGGCGCCTGCCCGCCCTAAAAAATGCCGCCGAGAATACGTCGCCGCTTCTTTTCGTGCCATCGCTAAAGCTCCTTGATGAAAAATGGAAAAATGGAAATGCAAAAACGTAACCCTTTAGCCAAATGGAGGGGGGGAATCTGTCATTCCTGCACAAATGGGAACCCAGAGAACACAGACTTCTCCTTCTTTTTGAATTCCCACTTGCGCGGGAATGACACGCTGGATTTAGCCCGCCGGGGAGAGGCCAGTTGCTCCATTCGGCTAAAATGCTACGGAAAGACATCTGCCGCCTTATCAAACTTTGTAGAAAGAGAACCTTTTCCCAAAACATGAAGTGTTGGTCTGCATCGGTCATCCCCTAGGGAAGGGCTTTTCTCCCATCGTGCCCGGAACAACAGCGACCAGGAACTAAAACCGGCAGGAAACATACGGGAGGCATTCGGATCAACTTCCTTTAATATGAACTGCTCATCGCCCCTTGTCAATAACCGCCGAAAACTTGACCTTTTCAGGATTCCTGCTTCCGCAGGAAAACACACAGCCCAGTTCCTTCAGACGGCCACGCAGACGCCTAGCGGTCCTTACTCAGCGCAGGGAAAGGGGAATTTTGCCAATGGACGGAAACCTTGCAATTTCCATAATTCTTTTGACAGGGAGCTTGAGCTTGGATAAGATTAAGATGAAGCGGAGACATAAACCTGGCAACCCATGCCGGAACGAAATCGCTATCCAAAATGATTCCTAAGTAGATCCAAGGAAAAGGCTCCAAAGGTTGTAAACTTCTGTATATTTTTCTGGGAGGATCGTGCCATGCAACGAGTTCAAGGGTTTGCCGTCGTCTTGATGATTTTGAGCTTTTGGGCTACGTCCCAGACCGCCCAGGCCAGTTTGGTCGCTTATTGGTCCTTTGATCAGCAAAGCGGCACCGATTTTCTGGATGCAAGCGGCAACAACAATACGGCCGTTAACAACGGCAATGTAACCACGACCTCCGGCGTGGTGGGCAATGCGGCCAGTTTTGCCGGCAACGGGATTCTGACCGTAGCCGACTCGGCCAGCCTCGATAGCGCCGCCGCTTCCACCGCCAGCCGATCCGTCGCCTTCTGGTTTAAAACGACCACCACTTCCAATCTGGTGGTCCTCGAAAAAGGGGCCAACCAACATTTTGTGATCCAGACGGAAGGTGGAACCAATGCAGGGAAAATCAGTTTCCGAGTGGATAGTCCGAACTCCAATCGAGTTATTAGTCAAAATCCGGTGAATGATAACACGTTTCATCATTTTGCGGCCACGTTCGATGCGGCCACCAATTTGATGAGGTTATACATTGACGGCGTGCTTCAGGCCACCAATACCCAGGCTTCGCCGGGCGCCAATGACAATCCGTTCGTCATCGGAGCGCGGGTGGGGCCGAGTTTTGGTTTTGTCGGCTCTTTAGACGAATTGGCTGTCTGGAATCGGCCGCTGGCGCCGCCGGAAATCGCTGCTCTGGTTCAAGGGGTCAGTCCATTGAACCTCTTCTCCACGGTAGCCCTTCATCCCACGTATCAATACACCGGCTCCATCCAACCCTATCCCAGTTCTACACGCAATGACCCCAATCGAACCAAATTGACCGACGGCGTCTTTGGCAGCTCCAATATCGACGACGGAAAATGGGTGGCTTTCCGGGACCCGTTAGGATACGGTCAGGACAACGGCCAACCTCAGCCGCAAATCGACTTCAGCTTCGGGCTGAAGGGACTTCGCATCACTGATGTTCAGGTGCAATATCTCCGTTGGGCGGGAGCGGGTATTTACGAACCCGATTCGATGGTCATGGAGTTCTACCAAGACCCGGGCTTTACGCAACTGGTGGCCACTTATACGATCACGGGATTTTCCGGCGTCGATGGTGTCTATTGGAAGACGTATAGTTTCCCCTCGCCGGTCTATGCCGAATATGCCCGGGTGAAGTTCTACAACGATCAGGAGTGGACCTGGTTGGGCGAGGTGATGTTTTTCGGTTCGGTGCCGGAGCCGAGCACCTGGGCACTGTTGATCCTGGGTGCGATGAGCCTGGGCGCCGCCCGGCTTTTCTCCCGCCGGAAAAAAAAGCTAGAATAATATCGGTTGCCACTTTAGCCGAATGCACCAACCCGCCTCTCCCCTCGTGGGAGAGGCCGGCCAGAGCACGTTGGCCGGGTGAGGACGCCACAGTGTCATTCCTGCGCAAGCAGGAATCCAGTACCCCTCTGCCCCCCGCGGGAGAGGCCGGCGGAGCGAAGCCGGGTGAGGGGGCCCCTGGGAGTGCGGGCCTTTGGCCCGCATAAAAAGGCGGACCAGACGTCCCCCCTCCCGACGAGGCCACCTTGGCGGGCTAACCCCGCCGTGTCATTCCCGCGCAAGCGGGAATGCAGAACGTAAGAGGAGTCCATGGCGCCTGGTGCGAGCCTGCTCCACTGGAACACTGTAGCAGGCCCAAAGCAGCCGGGATTCCTGCTTGCGCAGGAAGACACATCGCGCCATGCCATTCGGCTGAAATCCTACGGGTCAGGAAGGGCATGGTGGGTTTCCGAAGGGAAAGGAATGTCGATGCGCACCGATGTTCGAGCAAAAAAGCGGGCATTTACTTTGGTGGAGCTTTTGGTCGTCATTGCCATCATTGGCATTTTGATTGCCCTGCTTTTGCCGGCGGTGCAGGCGGCCCGGGAGGCGGCCCGACGCGCCCAGTGCCAGAACAATCTCAAACAGATCGGCCTGGCCCTGCACAACTACCACAATACCCATAAAATCTTTCCGCCCAGTTCGGTCTGGATTCCCGAAACCGCCGACAACATTCAGCGGGCCAACAACCCCAATCTGCGGGCTAATTGGGTGATCCTGATCCTGCCCTTTCTCGAACAGCAACCGCTCTATGAGAAGTTCGACCTCAACAAACCGATCCCCGACGATACCGATACGGTGGTCGGCGGGGTGGTGAAAAACAATCGCCTGGCCCGCGGCACTCAGCTTGCCGTGATGATGTGCCCCAGCGACCCGTACAACCGGACGCTGTTTAACGGCTCGGCCAGTGCTTCGACCAACCAGATGGGCGACGGTTGGGCGCGGGGCAACTATGCGGCCAATGCCGCCTTGGGATTTATGACGGTTACCTGGCACAGCGGAGTCACCGCCGCCGCTTTTTCCAGCAGCCAGGGTTGGCAAAGCCCCACCACCCGAGGTGTCATGGGCGCTAACACCTCGCTGGCCATCGAAGAAATCCGGGACGGTACCAGCAATACCGTCCTGGTGGCGGAAATCCGGGCTGGCCTGACACCTTACGATTCCCGGGGCGTCTGGGCCATGAGCGGCGGATGTCCCAGTGCCCTGTGGGCGCACGGTTGGATCGGCGACGACTACGGCCCGAATAATCTCAACTCCCGGGCCGACGATGTGGTCGGCTGCCAACACCTGTGGGATCAGTTTGGCGGCGAATTCGAGTTGGCCAAGAAGGGGATGCCCTGCTCTTCGCCGGGCACGCCGGGGTATCCGAACTTTCAGCAGACGGCCCGCAGTATGCATCCGGGCGGCGTCCATGTCTGCTTGGCCGACGGGAGCGTCCGGTTTATCAGCGACTACATTTGGGTTCGGCCGAGCAGTACGAGCAACTTTTCTACCTGGGATCGCCTGATGCTCTCGGCCGACGGACAACCGCTCAACTCGGACGCCTATTAACCCCATCTCGATTTCCTTGAAAGGGCTCTTACCGACGGGGCACTCCCAACGGCAAACCATCGCAAGGGGAGTCCTTTCGGGGAAAGTTCCTGGGGAGCCGGGCTTGGCAGGATACCCGCGGTGGGGAAGTTCTTTATTACCCCCCACAAAGGGGGATAGAACTCTCCGCTCCGTTTTCTCCATTTTTTCGTGAAGGGCCTCTTTCTCTGTAGGCTGTCCAGGGGAAAAATGATAAAATAAATAGGGTAGGCGGAAGACTCTGGATGTTGTTTGCCTGCAAGCCATCTCTCCGGGCCAGGCCGACAAGGGCATAAGGCTTTTCTATACGCAGGAGTACAATCGATGTGTCGGCCTTGCAACAGAATTGGGATTGAGGAGTTTTCTGTGGATCGGTTGCTGTCCAACACCACTGGGTCCAGGCAGAAAAAAGGACACGCCTTCGCCAAAGCGGATCGACCGTCGGCCAATCGCCCCCGTCGGAAGCTGCTGACCGGTCGGGCCGGTTTGACCCTGATCGAAATGCTGGTGGCCACCACCATCACCCTGATGATGATGGCGGCCGTGGTCCAGATTTTCGCCATGATTGGGGAGACGGTCAGCGACAGCCGCTCCGTCCTGGAAGTGAACGAACAACTGCGGGGCGCGGTCCGCCGATTGCAACTGGATTTGGAAGGCGCTACCGCCCTCATGACGCCGCCTGCGAATCTGCCCGATGCGCCGGGCTACTTGGAATATGTGGAGGGTCCTGTCGGCGTTTCCAGCCAACCGCACGCCATTGCGAACGATTCGACCACAGGTCGGCCGGATACGGCGGTCATCGACTTCGACGACGTGCTGATGCTGACCACCCGAAGTGCGGATCAGCCGTTTCTGGGGCGGCTGAACGGAGTGCTTGTGGAATCTCCTGTGGCCGAGGTGGCCTGGTTTGTCCGCGGGGGTCGGCTTTACCGACGGGTGCTGTTGGTCCTGCCCCAGGCCAGCTTCACCTCCTCCGATCGGAATTCCTTTTACCGGGCCAACGACATCTCCGCCCGATGGGACGCAGCCGCCGGAAAAATTGTGGCGAACAGTTTAGCCGATCTGATCTTCCCCAAAAATCGTTATGGACATCCTCAGGCCTCGCCTTTTGATATTCGTCAATGGGGCCAATTCATGGGACTGCCTACCTTAGGAGAAACCTCCAACCCAAGCAGGGCATGGGTCAGTCCCACTCCGCCCACGCCGCCGCCTACCGTGAGCACGCCGATCGACTTTCTGCTGAATCCTCAACCCAGAGACGGCGCCCTTACCGGAGGAACGCTCGGACCGCGGGCCTACGAGGATGTGATCCTGGACCATGTGATCGGCTTTGACGTGAAGATATGGAATGCTTCCGCTCCGGTGTACGACCAAAGCGGCAACGTGGTCGCTTATGGAAATTATGTGGATTCCAATTCCGGTTACGATATCTACCAATGGTTCTCTACCTACAGCAGTTGGGTTTCCAGCACGGGAAATCAAAGATTCGACGGATTGGATAATAACAACGACGGCCTCGTAGATAACGCCCAGGAAGTTACCCCGCCTCTGTATCCGCGGGGGATTCAGGTGAAAATCCGCGTGCGGGAACCCGACAGCCGACAAGTCCGTGAAGTTACCTTGACCCAAGACTTTTTGCCGAAATAGGAGTCGCCCGTTGCGGCCCGGGCCGATCCCCACGCGGAAAAAAAGTTGGGGAACATTTTAGTTTGACTGTATCTCCCCCGGCCGGCATCTACCAGTTGTAGGGGCTAAGAATCGGATCGAACACCACAAATTGTGCTCATCGTTCCCGGGGGGATACAGTCAAGCTAGCCGAATGAAGATGCCCTTGGAGGGACTTGTTTGTCAGGTCCGTTGGCTTGTGGAGGTATCGGTCTTGGAACGCTGCTGGGCGGGCACGACAAGCGTACCCCTTCATTCGGCTAAAATGGTACTGAGTTGGTAAGATCGTTTTTACGCCCGCTCCGCATCGGAAGGATGTCGGACAGGGGAAGCCAGATTTTTATTACATGGGTATTGGGATACAGAGCACGAGGCGAACATGGCCATGACCTGTCCCCGGTGCGGAGCGGGATTGGATATTACGCTTTTTGCGTTTGGCCGGGTGGTCCAGTGTGCCTGCGGCCAATGGGTCGATTTAGAGTCAGGGCATCAGTCTTGGATCGAGTCGGGCCGATTTCCTTTCGGCGAGCCGTTCCTCTCATCCCATGTTTCCCCTGTCCGTAAGGAGCCAGCTATGCCAGAACAACAGATCGGACGTGTAACCCACTATTTTGGCCATATTCAAGTCGCTGCCATCGAAATCACCGAGGGCATCCTTCGGGTGGGCGATACGATCCACATTAAAGGCCATACCACCGATTTCACCCAGACGATCGATTCGATGCAGATCGACAAAAAGCCGGTCCAAGAGGCCGCGGCCGGCCAAACCATCGGCCTGAAAGTCCAAGACCACGTCCGGCCGCACGATCTGGTGTTTAAGATCGAACCCTGAAGGAAGTTAGGTTATCGATACTTGAAGAGCTCATGGAGTGCTCTCGGAGAGTCTCAAAATATAGGAGCCCCTAAGGCAGAATAGAGGAACAGAGTAGTTCAAAGACTAATACAGGAATTTCCCACATGGAAAGACGCGTCTTGAAAAACAAACCTTTAGTAGAAGCAATTTTTGAACTCCGGTGGGCACTCCAGGAATCAGCCGAAGAACTAAAAATCGATCCTTATTACAAAATCCTCATTGGAAGAATATACGAAAGGGTCAAAGACGAATACCCTTTTCACGAACAGTTGCCTACAGCAACGATGCCGGATGAAATCTCCGCATACATTATCCAACACCGATTTCGGAAGGCTGCCCACGACTGGCCTCTTATCCAAATAGGCCCAGGGATTATCACTCTTAATGACACGGAAAGATATGTTTGGGAAGATTTCGAAAAAAGAGCAAAAGATTTGATCCGAGTCCTGTTCGACACATATCGGCCAGAAAGCAATCCTTTGAGGATAAATGGACTTTTATTGAGATATATCGACGCCATAGATTTCGACTATGAAGAAGAAAATGTTTTAGATTTTCTCAAGGAAAATCTAAAAGTGGAAATTCAGATTTATAAAGAGTTATTTTCTAACACAGAGGTTTCTCCTTTACCTTTGGCCTTCGATCTAAGGTTTTCTTTTCCTTCGAGCATGCCTCCGGGCGCAGTGCATCTGCGATTTGCCCGTGGAAAAAGAAAACACCAGGACGCTTTGATCTGGGAGACGCAAGTGCAATCGACAGACCAAGCCATTCCCGCCGAAATCGAAGAAATCCAAAAATGGTTAGAAGACGCCCATCGATTAACGGACGATTGGTTCTTCAAAATGATCGAAGGCGAATTATTAAGGAGGTTTGAGTAATGGCTCCAGTGTTATTAGAAGAAAGTAGTATTTTCTCTACACAACTACCTAATTGCCCTCCCGAAACTTCGGATATCCAGAACCATATCCAGGAACCTTCCCTTCCAATCCCTTCATTCCCGAACAGCGGTAGAAAACCAAGAGAAACAATTTCTTCTCATAGGATACCGGTCTTACTTTCTACAAACAGGTCTTCTTTACCAGACCAGCGTCTGTTCCAAGTCCATCACGAAACATTTTTTGAACTGGAAACGCCCAAAACCGAGTTTCCTACGAAAGTCGTAGAACAAGAACCGGCGGTCTATATCCCCCCCCTTAAAGAATACTCTGTGAAAGTACGAATCCAAAAGATCGAAAAAGGAAAACCTCTCCCATTCGACCCAGAAGATTTCTAACAAGGGCCTCTTATGGAATACCCTTGGTATGAACTCGTCGAGGCCGATCAGCCGCTTCAGCAAGGTGATATGATCCGTTCTTGCCCTCTGGTGATTCTTCCATCTTCCTTTCATCCAGAGAACATCACCTCAGAAAATCCAGTGATGGAATGCCAAATTCAACACTTCGATATTATCCTAATGAGCCATTCATGCGACCTCCTTCACCAAAAACTAGATTCTGTGACCGTTTGCCCTTTCTGGTCCTTAACGGACTTAGGAAACAGAGCGGAATATTTTCGACGTTCAGGAAACAAAGAAGAGCTCCGAAAAGGCCGCACCGTAGGCTACCATTTGCTGAATAAATGTGAAATTACAGGATATGAAACCGACTTTTTAGTCGTGGAATTGAAAAGGGTTTATGGCATCCCTTTTGAGTTCCTCACACAATTTGCTAAAAACCGAGGAAAACGGATCCGAATTCTACCGCCTTACCGCGAACACCTTTCCCAAGCATTCGCCCGATTCTTCATGCGAGTTGGTTTACCGATCGATATTCCCTCATTCAGATGAGTAAGAAACTCTCCCAGGTTTAGTCCTTGTCAAAAACATACTTTTCCATGAATCAAAAACAAAATCAGAAGTTTTGATTTTTCAACGGCAAAGTTAACTCGGTCTCCCCAAAAATCTGGAAAATAGAGGATCTACTGGAGCAGAGTAGGTTGTTGAGTGGGGAGTTCAAAAGTCAATAAGAAAACCCTATTGCAGCCGGAAGGTTTGGCAGACCAGCCGCCATAGCCGATCGGCTAATGTCAGGTTTTCGGTCCGGATGCGTGCCAGGCCCGTAAGTCCCGGCTGCAGCAGCCCCTCCGCATTGTCCAAAAGCACTCGGGCCTGATACTTCGGCCGATCCGAGTCCAAGGCCCCGGTCCCCGCGTTTCTATGGCCGGGCAGAATGCCGCTCCGGATGGCAAGCACGCCTTGGACCCCAGGACTTTCCGATCGGCTCAGCTCCGCGATCTCTAATTCCACCCACCCACTTTCTGTCGGCCGGTATCGCAGCGGCCGATCCGGATAGGCATCCAGAAGGATTTTGACCGGTTGTCCTTCCTGCACCCATTTCACATCCGTCTGATCGATCTGGAGGACCGCTTCCATCTGGGCTGGATCGCCGATAAGACAGAACAAGTCGCCCGGCTGTAGCCAGGCGCCCAGGTTCTTTTCCTCCAGGGGTGTGCCGGTCCAAGAGGGCAATCGGCTCGGAAGGTCCTGTCGATGTCCGGGCTGGTCCTCCGGTTCTTTGCGAGGCGGGGCAAACACCATACCGGCCTTGGAAGCGGTGAGTCTTAACCGGGCCAAATCTTCTCGACGTTTCGTCAATTGTTCTTCTAATGTCCGGAGGGTTTCTTCCAATTGCCGAAGCTGGGCGGCAGCAGCCGGATCCCGATGTTGTTGCCAACGGGCGTTTTGCAGTCGCAATTGGGCCTGATCGCGTAAACCCTCCAATCGGGCGATTTCCAATTCGGCATCCGGGTTGTGAAGCTCGGCCAGCAGTTGGCCCGCCCGGACCCATTGGCCGGGCCGAACCGCTATCCGCACCAATCGACCGGGCACTTCGACATAAACGGCAGACGCCCCGGCTGGCCGAATCTCCACCGGACAGGTTACATAGTGCGGCAGAGGAATGGCCAAGGCGGCCAAGCTGAGCAGGCTGATCCCGGCCAGACTGAGCAGGACTCGACGTCGGTTGATCCGGCCTGTGGCCCCCGGCGTCCGGAAAAATCGCACCATTCGGTATCCCGGCCAGCCGATCAGGCCGACCAACGTAGCCCCGGCCAACGCCTGGCCCACCACCTGAAGTCGGACCGGTTCCCAAGCCCTGTACAAAAACCATAAAATCCCGGCCAGCATGAACCATCGGTACACCCACGCCGCTATGCCATAGAGCACCAACCAGCCCCGATACCGGAGCGGCAGTAGCCGGTCTTCCACCGTCGGCAGTCCCAAAAGCCACCGGCCTGCCAGCCGACCAACCATGGCCGAAGCCTTCTGATGCAGGTTGGGCGTTTCCACCAGATCGGCCAGCACATAGTAACCGTCGTACCGCAAAAGCGGATTGCCATTCCAAAAAACCGTATTGACCGATCCGAGCAGCATGGCCGCCAAGGCAAGCTGCTGAAGCAGGCCGGGTTCGGTCCACCACCATAGGAACGTAGCCAGGCTGGCCAGCAACAATTCTACATAAATGCCCGCTGCCGACACGGCCGCCCGATGCCATTTGCTCTTCCACACCCAGGCGTCCGACACATTGCAATAAAGACACGGCGTAAAGACCAGCAGCATCAGCCCCAGTTCCGTGCAGGAGCCGCCCAACCGCTTGCACACCAACGCATGGCCCAGCTCATGGCAGACTTTCATGCCGGCCAAAACAACCATCAAAGCCGGCACATTCCCCAATCGGAAAAATTCCCAGAACCCTGGCAGCCGAGCCAAGAAAAGGTCCAAATGCACCACCACACTGACAAGGGCTAAAAAGATCATCAGGCATCCAATGTACACTGCATGACGAGAAAAAATCCAGCCCCCATACGGCAACAGTCGATCCAAAAAAGCATCTGGATTGACGCCCCGGAACCGAATGGCCAACAGATTGGCGGCCCCGGCTGCCAGCCGCCATCGACGCCGTTGGGCGGCCTGTCGGTACAGTTCCGCGCCCTGCCCCGGCCTATCCGAAAGCACCAGCCCCGCCTGATGGAGCATGGCTACAAAACGCTGGATTTCCTCGGTCCGAATGCTGCGAGGTCGAAAGCGTCGGGCAAACTCCTGCTGCATCTGTTGCAGGCTGTTTTGGCCGTCTAGCATCTGAAACAGCAGATACTCTTCTTCCTGAAGTCGAAAATACTGAAGCCCCAGCGGGTCTTTGACCACCCAGCAAGGTCGGCCCTGAAAGCAGCGGGGATAGATTTCCAAATCTGGCCGACGCCGCACCGGCAGCGCCCGTTCCGTGCTGGCTAACTTAGAACTGGCTGGGGCCGACGCCGCCATGAACGCATTCCTCCGGCTAGAGTTCGGAGCCGCTTTGTTCCCGGACCGTTTAATTTCCGGGCTGTTTTGTTCCCAGGCCATTTTGTTCCCGGGCCGCTTTATTCCCAGGCCGCCGTTTATCGACCGGATGGCGGCGGCTGCATGTGGAGGGTAACCTCGGCCAGCAGGCCCGGCAGTAGAAGCCAATGGTCGCCCTGTTTGCGGTTTTCCACTTCGGCCCAGAAGCGGTACTGGCCGCCTGCCTGTACCAGTGGACTAACAAACACTACCTGTCCAGCAAACGTCTCCCGCCTTGCGCCCGGAAGTTCCACCGCCACCGAAACCGGCCGACGGTCGATTTCCCCCGGGCTCCAGCCCCGGCTGAGTAGTCGGCCTTCCCGGTCGTGCTGATCCACCGCACTGACCATGCCTTCCACCCGAAGCCGATCCATCCGCACCACATGGACGACCGGATCGCCCGGCTGAACCCATTCGCCGGTCCGACGGTAGACTTTCACCACCACGCCGTCCAGAGGCGAGACGATCCGCCGACGTTGCACCTCGATGGCCGCAGCGGCTGCCTGGGCTTCCAGCACCTTGGCATCCAGGGCGGCCAGACGTTGATCCACCAGGGCCTGTTCCACGGCCAGGGCGGCCCGCTGATGGGCCAAGTACAACCGCCGCACTTCCGTCTCCGAAATCGTGCCGGGATTTTTCTGATTAGCACGCCACGCCTGTTCATATTCCACACGGGCCACCTCCGCCGCCGCCTGCGCATACCGGACGGAAATATCGTTCTTGGCCTTCTCCTGGGCCGATTGCAGTTTCAAGGCGGCGATTTGTTGATCGGACATCGGTTGCGTGTCGTCGATCCGGGCCAGTAGTTGACCGGCCGAAACCGCCGTCCCTTCCTGCACTGGAATCTCCACCAACACACCGGCCGCCTGCGCCGGCACCTGCACCTCCTGGATCAGCGAAACCAAACACTGGCTGAGCACAATGTTCTGTTCCCTGCTAGCGGTATTCTCCCCGCTGCCGACCGAACTGGCCGGACGGATCGGGTTGGTTCTTAGGGCCGTGGCCGCCCCTTCTGCGCCCCAAACAGGCTCTACCGGCAGAATCGCCGTCGATAAAAGAAAACCCACCCAATACACCAGCCCCCTTGCCCGGTAAACCGTTTTTGCCGCTTTTCTTCTCTTCGGGATGATGGTTCGGGTCATGGTTGCCCTCTGGTATGTACATGCAGGATCATTTTTTCAAGTAAAGAAATTTTTACCATCGGAACCAAATCCGCCGGAGCCAGGCGGCCAGATCGTGAAACCATCGGTAGCCCAGGGAGCACCGGCCGCAGTCGATCCGGGCCCGCACCTCCCCGCCTGGAAGCAAAGGGCTGACCTGGTTTCGGTCGATCTGGACCCGGGCCAACACGCTGCGGCCTTCTGGCTGCCGGGTTTCGGCGTTGGAGTCAATCTGGATCAACTGACCTTCATAGGTTTTGCTGGGGTCGGTGGCCAAGAGAAATCGCACCCGCAGCGGTCCGTCCGCCGATTGCCAAGCCCGCCGCACATGTCCAATCCGATCCTCGGGGACTTCCAGTTCCAGTTGCCAGGGGCCGTCTGTCTGGGCGATCCGCAAAAGCCGATCGCCCCGGACTACCGGCCGATGCAGGAGTAGCCCGGCCACATCCCAGGTGATGACCTGGCCCTCAATCGGGCTGTATATGAACAATTGTTCCTGCTTCCGCCGACATAACGCCAGTTGCCCGTCCAGGCTCTGAAGCTGTTGACGCACCGATGCCTGCTCGGCCGACAGCCGATCCGACTCCATGGCCGGAAGTTGCCGTTCGAGCAAGGCCCGGCTGATGGCGGCCAACCGCTCCTCCAACGTGGCCCGCTCGCCGGCCAATCGGGCCAACTCCTCTTCCAGTTCGTAATTGCGCAGTTCACACAGCAAACTGCCCGGTTGGCTCGTCTGTAGGTTCGGCCCCCGCACCCGATCCCCATGAGCTACCAGCACCTTTTCTACCCGACCGTCCATCCCAGCAAACACATCTTGTTGGATCACCGGTTGTAGCGTCCCCCGGGCTTCCATTTCCAACCGGGTTGGTGTTAAAATGAGCACCACCAAGATCAATCCCACGGCGGCCGCCGCCCAAACCCATTTCGACAACGTCCTGGCCCAAACGACCCAGCCGTGTCGGCCCAACGCCTCCCACACCGTCCGAAGAAAGATGCCGTCATACCGGAGGCTATGGCTGAGGGCGGTTTGACCATGCCGGGCTACCGCCTCCAATCGAGTCCGCATCGAAACCGGTATCTCCGCCGACGCAAACTGCTCCAGCACCAGGGCACCGATCGGCCGAGCCTGGGTTAACGGGCCAGACGACGCCGAACCCGCTTCCTCCCCACCCAGCCCGGCGCCCGCTTCGTCGATGGACTTCGGCCGAAGTTCCCAAGTGGGCCAAAGCGGCAGGATGGCCAGCGCCTTCGTGTGCGTCCGGTCCACGTAGCTTTCCAACAGCGGTTCGATTTGCGGAGGCAACCCTTCGGACCCTCCTGGGTAATAGAGGGGTTCGTTGCCTGCCAGGACCACCCTGACCAATCGGCTCAGCAGGCGGAGAGCGGGACTGCGGGGATCGAACTCGGAGGCGCCGCTGAGGGCCAACACCCGGCATCGATCCCCCTCCGCTGTCAGAAGGCTGAGCCGATCACACCCGACCAATTGCCTCCCTTCATTCACAAATGTATATGCTACCCATTCCGGGTCCAGGCGGGCGTGTACCTGCTGGGCAAAAACCTCCACCTGCCGCCAAAAGCCTAACTCCTCCTCCAACTCCAGCACCCGTCGGCGGCGGAAATACCGGTTGGCCCACTCGGTCATCTGCGCCAGAAAACGCAGTTGCCTTGGTGCTGCCAAACTGGCCTCCGGACGCTGCAGCAGTTCCACCACCACCGCCTGCCCCTGCCCGGCTTGGATCGGCGCCAACAGGAGAAGCCAAGGCGTGGGATTGGCCGATGATCGTTCACCGCCGGCAGAATCCCTCTGCCCAGGAGCAGCCACAGGCACCCGCATTGCCCGGCTTAAAAGCTCCAGATGCCAGGGCTGCTCCTGCCAGTCGGGTTTTAGTTCCCCCAGAAGAGGCATTTCCGAGGAGGACCGATCCACCTCGTAGAGGCGTTCCCACTGCCCCGGCCCCTCCTGTTGCCACAGAACCCCCCGATAGGTTCCCAAGGCCTCCACCAATCGAGCGAGAAACTGGGGATAAAACTCCTGAGGCGGAATGCCCGAGCGGGCCAACTCGACAATCTGCCCGGCCAATTGCCGAACATGCCGAGCTGCCGCTTCCAACCCGCTCGTTCCCCCACCAGGGGGATGACTTCCCGGGTTCGGGTCTTCAGAGCCATGGAAATTCTTGGAATAAGCCGGGCTACTCACTGAATGCATCCATGCAAAACCGAGCGTCCTGGACGTTTTTTGATGGACCCAACGGGATGTTTTGGGAGAGGTTAGCCTAAGCGACTCATCCGGAAAATCACCCAGAAATTTCCCAGATCGCCCATAACTCCCAGTTTTTCAAAGATTTTGTAACATTTTAGCCGAATGAAGCAACTGGCCTCTCCCCTGGCGGGCTAAATCCAGTGTGTCATTCCCGCGAAAGCGGGAATCCAGAAAAGAGGAAAAGTCCATGTTGCCTGGGTTCCTGCTTGCGCGGAAATGAAGCGGGATTCCTGCTTACGGAGGAATGACACAGCCAATCCCTCCATTCGGCTCAACTGTTACAAAATTATCTTTGCCGACTCTCCCAGTTGGTTTCTTTTCGGTCGAAAGAGGCGACAAAATCAGGAAAACCGATCCAGATCGCCAAGGTGATTTTGTCTTCCTAAATTACCCATCCCGCCTATATTTTCGACGGACAAACATCTCTCTGCATCTCACTCCGCCCGCCATCCTGGGTCCTCATGGGTATATCTCTCCCTCAGAGGCTGTCCCGAAATTCCGTTTTTAGGCGGGATAGACGGCCATCCTGCGACCTCCACCCCTCGAACTCCCCCCCAAAAAATGGGAGTTTGGTAAGGCAAAGCGCTTTGGAAATACCCGGTGAGGGCCTCCGGAAGGCAATTTCGGGACAGCCCCTCAGCCGCCCAAGACCTTTTCCACCTCAATCAGTCCGGGCGGACGCCGACCTTGTTCAAAAGCGGAGATGTTTTCCAAGGTTTCGGCAGCAATGGCCTCCAAAGCCTCTTGGGTGAAAAAGGCCTGATGCCCTGTGATGAGCACGTTCGGGAAGGTGAGCATCCGGGCAAACACATCGTCTTGGATCACGCGGTTGGAGAGGTCTTCGAAGAACAGGTCCGCTTCTTCTTCATACACGTCCAAGGCCAACGCCCCGATCTTGCCCGATTTTAAGGCCCGGATGACCGCCCGGGTGTTGATCAGGGCGCCTCGGCTCGTATTGACCAGCACCACACCGTCCTTCATCAGGCGGAGGGTATCTTCATTGATCAGATGGTGGGTTTCGGGCAACAAGGGACAGTGCAAGGTGATGATGTCGCTAGCGGCCCAAAGGGTTTCCAGGGGCACATATTCGGCGCCCAGTTGCACCAGTTCCGGATTGGGCCGAACATCCTGGCAGAGCACTCGGCAACCGAACCCGGCCAAAAAGGCCCTGGCCACCAGGGCCCCGATTTTGCCAGTGCCCACCACACCTACCGTCTTTTTGTATAGATCAAATCCCAACAGCCCCTCCAAATGGAAGTTCCCTTCCCGGACACGGTTATAGGCTTTATGGAGTCGGCGGACCAGGGCTAGCACCAACCCCACCGTATGCTCGGCCACGGCATGGGGCGAATACGCCGGCACCCGGGCCACAGTAAACCCCAATTGCTGCGCCGCCCGCAAATCCACATTGTTGAATCCGGCGCACCGCAACGCCACGAGCCGAGTCCCTCCGGCCGCCAATTTCTCCAAGACCGGCCTGTCCAGTTGATCGTTGACAAAGACGCACACCGCCGGGAATCCCTCGGCCAATCGGCAGGTCCGTTCGGTGAGCCGAGGCTCGAAAAAATGCAGTTCATGGCCCAGCTTGGCATTGGCGGCTTTCAAAAAACACTCGTCATACGAACGGGTACTGAATACGGCGGTTTTCATGGATGCCTCCTAAAAAGGGTCTAATTGGCTCAATACCATCCGTTCCGCGATTTTCCTTAGCGGCGAGGTCGATCCGACTCCGCCCGGCCTGCTAGCACATCGTCCAAATATCCCAGCAGTTCCCGTTCGAATCGGGCGGCGGCGAATCGCCCCGCCTGGCCCCGGGCTAAAACCGGATCAAACCATTCCGGGTGGGCCTCCAGCAACAGGAGGGCCCGGCTCAGGGCATCCACCGTCTGGGTCCGGAACAGCAGCCCAGTGCCTGGTCGATCCGGCCTGGCCGGCAAGATCGTCTCCGCTGCACCACCCTGACCATAGGCAATCACCGGACACCCGCAAGCTTGGGCCTCCACCGGCACAATCCCAAAATCTTCCCAAGCCGGGAATATCAGCGCCCGGGCCTTTCGGTAATGTTCTCGCAGAGTGTGGGCATCGGCCCAACCGAGCATCTGAATCCCTGGCCCAGCTAGATGTTCCAATCGCCGACGTTCCGGGCCCTGCCCAATCACCACCAACCGTCGGCCCAAGCGTCGGCAGGCTTGGATGGCCAAGTCAATTCGTTTATAGGGAACCAACGCAGATACACATAAATAATAGTCCTCTCGACAAGGAGGGGCACACGAGACCTGAGCCGATGAGCCGGGGGTGTAAAACTCCGTGTCCACCGGCGGATAGATCACCACGCTCTGGCGGCCGTAATAGGCGGCGATCCGGTCGGCCACAGTGCGGCTGATGGCCACAAAATGGCTCACCCGGCTTGCGGTGCGCCGGTCCCAGGCCCGGAGCCAGGCCAACACGGCCCGGCCCAGATAGCTCCAAAACCGCCTTGGCCAAGGCCCCTCCAGCGGTAAATACTGTTCCGGCTGCACCCAGGCATATCGCATCGGCGTAAAACAGTAGCAGACATGGGGAATCCCAAGCGGCGGACGCACACTCTTGGCCACCGCATGACTCAAACTGACCACCAGCCGAGTGTTCCGGGGGATAGATAAACGGTCCACCGCCAGAGGCATCAGCGGCAAAAGCCAACGATAATACCGCTCCGCCCCCGGTAAATGCTGAAGAAAACTGGTGGTGATCTGCATCCGTTCAATCACTGGGCCGGTGCTGCCGGGGATGTGCAGCAGAGTCAATAGCCGAGCCTGGGGAAAATGACGACAAAGCACTTCCAGACACTTTTCCCCGCCGCGCAGGCCGGTCAACCAGTCATGCACCAGAACGATGTTTTTCATGTTTTCCCTGAAATCCTGGGCCACCGGATCGACGCCCCCAGCCTTTCCCCCCTATGTTTTGCATGATTTTCCTGGGACAGAGTTTATCATAGGGGACTTTATCCTAGGAGGAGGAAAACCCTTTCTTTTAGGCCGGTGGGTCATGGAGGGGGATTTCGTTTTTTGGACCAGGGGACCGGGGTGAGTCTAGGTACCCCTGGCCAGGAACCGGCTTCATTTTTTGTTTTTTCTTTTGCTCCGGGATAGGCAAGATTTCAAGCAATAGAAAGCCAAGGGCGTTAAGATGGTTGATTTACACAAAATGAAGAAACTTTTATTGTGATATATATCTTGCTTCATTTTCCCATCCTGCCTATTTTGTTCATCTAAAAGATTCTTCCTAGTTTTACTCTCCCAAGCCATGGGTATCCGAACCGGGGGCAGAATCTGGGAGCGTGCGGGGGCTGGATTCTCCGAAAAATCGGTCTTTGGACAAGGCCGATTTGGGCGGTACAATCTTCTGCGTTAGGAACGGAATATTTTGGAGGCCCATCGGTGGGAATCCTCCCGCTAACCGGGCCATTCTGCCAAACTTCGGGAAAACAACCAGATCAGGCAAGCCACTTCAGGAAGGAGGGACGATGCGATCCTACAGGAGCAAAGCCGTAGGTGGATTATGGGTAGTCGGGATGGTGTTTGGGTGGGTAGGGCTGTTGGAGGCGGAGGAGGGGGGCGGGTATGCCCCGGCAGAACCGCCGATCCGGATTCCCCAGCAGGCTCAGGAGCAGATTCCTTACCAGGTGCGGCCGCCGGAAGCGCCGACGATCCAACGACGCCGGCCGGCCGAGGAGCCTCCGGCGCCGTTTTCTCTTACGTTGGAGGAGCAACGGCAGGTCGATTGGGTCTTGCAGAAGTGGGAGGCCCAAGGCAAAGCGGTCAAGACGTTTGAGTGCAAGGTCTGGCGGTTTGAATACGACCGGGTGTTTGGGCTGGACATGGGGGGCGGTCCGCCTCGGCCTACGCATCGGGACGAAGGGAAAATCTGGTATGCCGCTCCAGATAAAGGCCGATTTGAAATCTACGGCGATCGGGCCGAGAAATGGATTTGCGACGGCAAAGCGATCTATGAATATAACTATACAAAACGTCAGGTGATCCAATATGATTTGCCGCCAGAGATGCAGGGGCAAGGAATTGCCGACGGGCCGTTGCCGTTTCTTTTCGGCTCCACGGCGGCCGATCTACGGAATCGGTATTGGATTCGACTCACCCAGCCGCCACCTGGGGTGACCGGCCAAATCTGGTTGGAGGCTTATCCGAAGTTCCAAAAAGACCGAGCCAACTTCAAACGGGCCGAGATGATCCTCCGGGAAGAGGACCTTCGGCCGGTGGCACTGATGCTGGTGCTTCCGAACGACAATCGAGTCTCTTACCGATTCGACGAGCTGAAGATCAATGCGAAAAACCTGTTGGGCGAGTGGTTGACGAGCGATCCGTTTCGGCCCACGGTGCCATTGGGTTGGCAACGGGTACTGGAACAGACCGGCGGCGGTTCGAATACTTCTGCCTTGCCCGGCCGCCCGGTTCGGTAAAAAGCCTCCGTCTCTGCGCCGAGCATAGATCATTCTGCCCATACACCCAGGAGCCGTTTTGGCTGGTAGGCTCCTGTTCGTTTGTTTTGTCTTCGTCCCCCCTCGATGGCCTGGAGAAGGAAATTTTTTCTCTCTACGGCTCTTTCCTTCCATTCGCCGGCAAGGGATAATAGAAAAACACAACCATCATCTTCTCATAGGAGATTCTGTTCATGAGAAGACTGCTTGTCCGAGGATGGGGGACTCTGTTTTTCCTGTTGGTAGGCGTGGGCTGGGTGCAGGCTGATCCGATTCAGGCCCTCGTCAACCAGGTCAGCCAGACCGATTACACCGGTTATTTGCGGGACGGGCTTTATACCCATCAGGGGAATAACCGCAACGACGGCCAGCCAGACCATGAATCGGCCAAGGCCTTCATTTACAACACGCTTACCAGCTTTGGCCTTTCGACGGTTTATGATACCGGTGCGTACGGAGGGAGTCCTTATACAAATGTAGTGGCCATGCTACATGGACATGTGTATCCGCAGCAGATTTACATTGTTGGGGCGCATTACGATTCGGTGAATTGTCCGGGAGCGGATGACAACGCCAGCGGCGTGGCCGCCGTGCTGGAAGCTGCCCGGATTTTATCCCAATACCAGTTCGAGCGGACGATTCTGTTTATCGCCTTTGACCGAGAAGAAGACGGGCTAATCGGCAGCTACGGCTATGCGACCGCTCATGCCGGGGACAATATTCGCGGCATGCTTTCGTTGGATATGATCGCTTTTAATCATGTGAATCCGACGTATCAGAACAAGGCCTGGGTTACCCGGGCGGCCACGGGTTCGCCCAGCGCCACGCAAACTGCCCTGGCCAACGCCCTGAGCACCTATTCGACCATTACGCCGATTACCGGAGTGATGGGCTATAGTGACCATGTGCCGTTTGCTGGGTTTGGCGACGGCTCGGCTCTGCTGATCGAATACGCCATGAGCGCGTATCAGAATCCCTATTATCACAGCGTGAATGATTATACAGTGGATAGTCTGGGGCAGGCGCAAACTTGGACCTATGGAAGCAATACCTATTTTTACATTGACTATGCCTATGCCACGCAGATGACCCGTGGTGTGGTAGGATATTTGGCGACGGTAGCCGGGCTGATGGAGCCGCCGGTGGTGATTCCGGAACCGGCCAGTATGTGGCTGGCGGTGGTGGGGGGCGGTATGCTGATGGTAGGCGTCCTCAGGTTCCGCCGTAGCAGCCCCAGCCGACTCACCCGGGCCCATGTTACCGACGCTTCTTTGGGTCTGCACCCACCTATCCGCCTGGGTGTTTGATTGGCTTAGAGCCTATCCCAAAATGCCGTCCCCCTGTCCGATCCCTCTATGCAAGTAGGTTTCCGGGAGCAGGATAAATCGAACCCACCTTGCGCCAAGCCCGATTTTGGGATAGGCTCTTAGCCGGGGTGCTTGATCGGCTTCGCTTGGCTGTTTGATCGGCTCTGGACGAGGTATGGGACCGGCCTGGGCTTGGATGGGCTGTTTAACCGTTCGTGGAAGCTGGGGCGTGGCAGGCGGCGGCTTTTCGGTGTTCTAAGGCCGCCCCGACAAAAGCGGCAAACAGCGGGTGGGGCCGGATCGGTTGCGACTTGAACTCCGGGTGAAATTGCACGCCCACAAACCACGGGTGGTCTGGAATTTCGATAATTTCCACCAGATGGCCGTCCGGACTGGCGCCGGTGATCTGCATGCCACAGGTTGTCAAAAGTTCACGGTAATCATTATTGAACTCATAGCGATGGCGGTGGCGTTCGGAGATTTCTCCGGCGCCGTAGGCGGCGGCGGCCCGGCTGCCCGGCGTCAGTACTGCCGGGTACGCCCCTCGCCGCATGGTGCCGCCTTTGTCGGTAATCTTCTTCTGCTCGTCCAGTAGGCAGATGACCGGGTGAGGCGTTGTGGGATCGAACTCGGTGGAGTTGGCTTTCTGCAGACCACAGACATTCCGGGCAAACTCTGCCACGGCACACTGCATACCTAGGCAGATCCCGAAGAAGGGGATTTTTCGGGTGCGGGCGTAGCGGACGGCCTGGATTTTGCCCTCGATGCCTCGTTCGCCGAACCCGCCGGGGACCAGGATGCCGTCCACACCGATTAACATGTGTTCAGCCCCTTCCCGTTCCACGGTTTCGCTATGCACCCGTTGGACGCGGACGGAAGCCGAATGAGCCAAACCGCCGTGGTTGAGGGCCTCGTAAATGGATTTATAGGCGTCGCGATGCTCGGCATATTTGCCCACTACAGCGATAGACACTTCATGTTGGGGATTTCGGAGCCGATGCAGAAGCTGGCGCCAATGGTCCAGGTTGGGTTCGCCGGCTTTGAGGCCCAGTTTGCGCACGATCAGCTCGTCCAGGCCGTTTTCCATCAGGCTGATGGGTACTTCATAGACGGAGAATTCTTTGTCTTTTTCTTCGATGACGGCCTCCAGCGGCACATTACAGAACAGAGCGATTTTGGCGCGTTCTTCCCGGCTCAACGTGCGTTCGGTGCGGCAGATGAGGATGTCGGGCTGGATACCGATCTGGCGCAATTGGCCTACCGAATGCTGGGTGGGCTTGGTCTTTAGTTCACCGGCTGCCTTTAAGTAGGGCACCAGGGTCAAATGGATGTAGAGGCAATTTTCCCGACCCAGATCAAGCGACAATTGCCGGATGGCTTCTAGAAACGGCAAACTTTCAATATCGCCCACCGTGCCGCCGATTTCTGTAATGACCACATCCACGCCTGGGCCGTCAAACTTGCAGATGGCTGCCTTGATCTCGTTGGTAATATGCGGAATGACCTGGACGGTTTGGCCCAGAAACTCACCCCGCCGCTCTTTGTTGATCACCGAGAGATAAATTTGTCCGGTCGTGAAATTGCTATCCCGGGTGAGCGGGCTATTGGTAAAGCGTTCGTAATGGCCTAGGTCCAGGTCGGTTTCGCTGCCGTCGTCCAGCACATAGACTTCCCCGTGCTGATAGGGACTCATGGTGCCTGGATCCACGTTGATATAGGGATCGAGCTTTTGCATGCGGACGGTCAGGCCTCGGCTTTCCAACAGCAAGCCGATCGAAGCACTGGTCAGCCCCTTGCCCAGAGAACTGACCACACCGCCGGTAACGAAAATATGCTTGGTCATCGAAGGGGGAAACTGTTTAGGCGAAGAAACCATCCGGGCCGATCCGACCGCCCAGCAAAAACAAAAAGGCCCCGCAGAAGAAAACGGCGGCTTTTTGGCAAGACGGTTGGAGCGGACTCTCTCAAAAAGAGTCATTCTAGCCGGTTCGGCAGCGTTCGACAAAGGCCCGGTAGTCTTCTGGGGTATCAATGCCCGAACCGTGGTAGTCAATTACCCCCACTAGAATGGTATAACCGGCCTCTAAGGCCCGAAGTTGTTCCAGACGTTCGACTTGTTCTAGTCGGCTGGGGGGTCTGCGGGCCAAATCTAAGAGCACCTCCCGGCGATACACGTACAGGCCGATATGCTGGTAAAAAACCGGCGGGGCCGCCTCCAAAAGCCGATCAGTCCAGTCTCGAGGGTAGGGAATCGGTGCCCGGCTAAAGTACATAGCCCGACCCTGACTGTCCAAAACTACCTTCACACAGGCCGGGTCCTCCCACTGTCGGCGGGAGTGGATCGGCGTGGCCAGGGTGGCCATGTGGCCGGAGGGATTCTGTTCCAACAGTTCAATGGCCAAGTCGATGGCCGAGCCGGGTAGTTCCGGCTCATCGCCCTGAAGATTGACAAAAAGGTCGATCTGGGGCATGGAGCGGGCGATTTCGGCCACTCGGTCGGTCCCGCTGGCAGCGGCCGGATCGGTCATCTGGGCCTGCCCGCCGAATGCCCGGACGGTTTCCGAAATCTCCTCCGAATCGGTGGCAACGCACACCCCTAAAGGCCGACGTGCCTGAAGGGCCGACTCATAGGTATGTTGGATCAACGGTTTGCCTGTGTCCCGTAAAAGCATCTTCCGAGGCAGCCGAGTCGATGCCAACCGGGCCGGAATCACCAAATAACTTCGGCGCCTGGCCGATCCCCACCTACCAGGCAATCCCTCCATGTCCATTTTTCCTCCAGAAAAAGTTCCGTTTGAAATAGCTAGCCCGAATCAGAGGCATTCCATCGGGTTGGGCCAATCTGGCCGGGGGCAGAAATTTATGGCCCGGCTAAAAGGAGTGCGGCGGCTTGGCCAGTGCTGGCATGGCTAAGCTTGACAACCGCCGCCGGTCCCAAGGGTCTGAGCCTATCGGCCACCACAGACACTGGGCATTCTGGATCTGGCGTCTGATAATTGAGCGTAACCGGAATCAGCCGATGGTGGAATCCCAACACACTGGCGGCCGTTTCCACCGCGGCAGACCCTGCCCCCAGATAACCGAAAAAACTCTTCGGAGCGCTTACGGGCACGTTCGGGAGAACCCGTTGGATGGCCTGGGCTTCGATTTGGTCGTCATGGCGAGTGCTCATGCCATGGGCGTTGATATAGGAGATATTCGACGGGGAAACTTTGGCCCGTTGCAACAGAAGCCGAAGGGCCTTTTCGATGGCTTGGCCGGTGGTGGGTTGCCGGTCGGCTCTGGGTTCAAAGGCTTCTGCATAGTCCAGAATCCTGGCCCGGACCGAGGCCCCACGTGCCCGGGCATGGTCGGCGGATTCGAGGACAAAGATAGCGGCTCCTTCCCCATGGACCAGTCCGTCCCGATCCCGGTCAAAAGGTCGGCAAGCGGCCTCCGGCGCATCAGCCCGCCGGGAAACCTCCCAAAGAGGACTCCGAGCATACAGGACCGGATGAATCCGGCTACTTGCGCCGCCGGCCAACATAAGATCGGCTCGTCCGCGTTGGATGATCCGGTAGGCCTCGCCGATGGCAGCCAAACCTGACACTTCCCCCAGGACAATGGTATTGGTCGGCCCCCGGGCGTCCCGGATAATGCCGATATGGCAGGCAGGCATATTCGGCAGATATTTGAGCATCCACAAGGGAAAAATTTCCGGCATGGCCCGCGGCCCCCAATGGCGAAAATCAAATTGGCCCTCTTCCATACAGGACCGAAAAGCGGGGGCCAATTCCTCCGGTTCACATTGGATCATGTCGGCCCCCAAGACCACGCCGACTCGGTCGGGATCAGCAGGCGGGGAGGGCAATTGGGCGTCTGTCCATGCCAGTTCCGCGGCGGCCACCGCCAATTGGATGTCCCGGCACATCACTTTGAGGCTTTTTCGCGGCCGAACATACACTTTCCCGTCGAAGTCCACAATTTCTCCGCCGAAGGGAGGAAGACCGTCCACCGGCTGAAATAGGCTTAACCGGCGCACCCCGCTTCGGCCTTCGACCAAAGACCGCCAAAAGGCCTCCTGCCCGATCCCAATCGGACTGACCACCCCCAACCCGGTAATGACGACCTCCCGCCCGGGCTTCATGCCTTCGCTCACCCCTTTATGGCATGAGATCGAACCGGATAGCCCCTTCCTGCATCTGCTCGGCGTCCAGGGCGATCTCCTTGCCCAGGATGGTCTGCGTGTTGTATTTGGCCGGGATCAATTCTTTGCCGCCTTCCTGTTTGGAAATCCGGACCAGATAGAACCCTGGCGGACAACCGGGCGGGTCGCCCCCATCGCTGAGAGCAACCGCTCCCGAAGCATCCGTCGTGCCTTCGCAAGGCTTTAAGTTGTCGCCGAGAAACTTTTCCGGCTCGAAGGTAACCTTGGCCCCGCTTAAGGGTTTTTTGTTGAAGGTGATAATACAACTGACAGCCATTTTGCCCACTTTGGAGTCTTGCCACTGGCGAATGCGGGCGGTAACCTCCCCGGCATCGACGCCGCCGTCGCCGTTTTTATCGAGTTGTTTCAAGGCGGATTTTAGGGAGGGGGCTTTGTCCAACTCTTCCCCTTTGACCACGCCGTCTTTATTGGCGTCGTATTGTTCCATGGCCCCTCGGCCTGCCGAACCCGCATCGACCGAAGGCGGTCGGACCCGAGACGGTCCCCCGCCGAAACATCCCCCGAAAACGAGCATCGCCGTTAGACCCACACATCCCACACCCACTCCGACATACCTGTTCATACCCAACTCCCTTCCAGAGGCTTAAGAAAAAACGTCCACCCAACACCGGAATTCTTAACTTACTCAGAAGAAGGACGTTCGTCAAACGGAGGTGAATGTTTTATCCATTTTGTCTAAGTTATCTACTTTGGCCAGCTTGGCCTTCGCTCACCAGGAAACCCTCCTGGAACACAATACTATTAGACTATCAAAAGCTCGGGGCGGTCAACCCGTTCGATTGGATCGGTTCGTCCCTGCCTACCCTCTTCAAGCCGGTGCGACGCATCCACCAGAGACTGCCTAGCAGCCCCAAAAGTCTTCCCGCTTTTTCTTCCGTCTTTCCTTGGAAACTCTTTCCCATCCTTTGAATGCGGAATCTGCTGAAAAGAAGAATTCCGGAAAAATTTCTTTTTGGGGGACTTGTAAGGAAAAAATGGAAGGATATGATAGGTAATCGGGCCTCTAGTCGGTTTTTGGGCGGATTCTTCTGCGTTGGGGAAGGAGTAATGGAATGCTGACGCTTGCGCCGGGATGGGAATTGGCATTGGAGCGCGGACCTAATTGGCTCTTTATCCGCATCCTGAATCTGGAGCCGGACAGCTCGGAAATCCCCGATCTAGCGGACCGGATTTGGAACCTCTTGGAGCAACATTTCACCTATCGGGTGGTGCTGGAGATGGACGAGATTGGACCGCTATGCAGTGAATTGATTGGGGAATTGATCCGTCTGCAGAGGCGGATTAGCCGACAGGGAGGGGTGCTGCGTCTATGCAGTCTGAGTGCGGAAAATCGACGGATTCTGGAAATCTGTGGGCTGGCCGATCGCTTTCCGATTTATGACTGTCGCCGGGATGCCGTGCTTGCTCGGCCCCCCAAACCCCGCTAAGACGCTGTCCCGAAAATGCCTTTTTTTTACCCCCCGGAGGCACGACCCACCGTCGGCCCCCAGACTGCCAAAAACCCTAATCCAACGGGCATTTTGGTAAACCGGACGAGTTAGGAACGGTTCGGGGCTACCGCCCGGCTGCCCATTTCGGGACAGCCTTTAAGACCTTCTGGCAGAAGACCGAGAGAACTGCTGGGTTTGGGGCTGGGCAGTAGAAAGATCGGCGGATACAGAAGAAGCTTCTCGCACCGGGTTTCAGGTTTTTCTGCTTAGGCCGGGCGGCCTTTCCTGTTGGCGCCAGGGATGGTGGCCCGCATTCCCGAAGGGAGTTTAAGTAACATTTTAGCCGAATGAAAAGACCCTTGGAGGGACCTGCTTCGGAGGTCCGATCCCTGGGAGGTATCTACCTTGGATCGCCGCTTTTGCGGGCCTGCGGAGCACGCCCCTCCATTCGGCTAATTTGAATTTGACTGTATCTACCCGGCCAAGCCCCCGCAACTTGTAGGGGGTAAGAATCGGCTCCAACCCAACAGATTGGGGTCATTACTTCTGGTAGATACAGTCAAGCTAAAATGGTACGAGTTTAAGGTTTTTCGGCTGGTGGATTTTCAGGAAGGAGGATTTTGACCTCTTTGGGGGCTTCGGGAGCGAGTTTGGGCGATTCTTTCTGCGGTTCCAGCAGCTTCGATCCTGGGACTTCGGAAGGTTTAGAGACGGTTTCTTTGGCGGCGGGGGCCTCTTTGCCCGGAGAACCGGGCGTTTCTTTGCTTAGAGAAATTTTTCCGGCGGTCAACTGGGCTAGCCAATCCCGCCACCGTTTTACCGCGGGATCGCGTTTGGTTTTGGGGGCTTCGGGCTGATAATAGAAACCTTTTCCGGTGATTTTTTGGAGGTTCCAAAAACTCATCACCCGGAAGACCAAATCATTGTGTTCCAACAGATCGACCAAAGCGGCGGCTTCTCCGGATTTGAGTCCGGGTTCGGAATACCCCAAAAGCATCCGATAGAGGAGGGCGGCGTTTTGAGGCCCGTACTGTTTTTCTAGGGCAGCCCGCACCGCTGCGGCCGATTCCGGACTCCGTACCACGGCCTCGGACAACAGTTCGAGCGAGTCGAACCAGGCCGCCCGTTCTTCGGATTTGTTTAAAAGAGCTGCGATTTGGTGATACTCGCCTAAATAGCCCAAGCATCGCGTGGATAAGGCCCGGACCTCCGCAAGCCGATGTTCCAGAAGCTCCATCAGACCGATCCGGGCCAACCGATCCGGCTGAATTTTTTGCTCCAATTCCGGGGCCGCCCGACGATCTAAGGGATTCGATGTATCGGCCGTAATCCACTCGGGGATTTTTTCGATCGGAACAACGCCCGCCGCAGTCATCTTCCAGAACGTCCCTTCGGTCGGTTTCTGCTCTGTGGCCATCATTTCCAAAAGGAATAGACTGGGGGCAACAATCTGTACGGGCTGTACGGGAGCAGGAGCGGCCGGGGTCCAAACCGCCCGCCCTCGAGTACCATAAATTTCCACTCGCACCGGATCCGGGTGGGCGGCGGGATCATTGCCCGGAATATGAACCCGACTGACCGCAATCGCTGCCGTCGCATCCGGGTCTAATAAAGTCAAGGTTCCCGTCAAGCCTTCCACCTGAATGCGGAAGGGGACGTTTTCTTTGCCCACGGTGCTTAACAGGGTCCGGCCAAACAGAATTTTCATCCCAGGCGGCCCTTCGTCGCCGCCCGCCAACAGTTCCACTTCCGCAGGGCCTACTAGCGTGATCGTTACCCCCGCGGAAAGCCCGATCACGGGACGAAATGTAGGCCACCCCAGCAACCGCTCTCCCGAACTCAGATTCCCCTGCGGAGCGATCCGCCACCAATCCTTCTGCACCGCGTCCAATCGCAACAGCAGCTCCCGATCAGAAACCAGCCGACCTAAAAGTTGAACCGTTGGCTTGGCCGCTTCTTCCGGCGGCATTGGTTTTTCCTGCGGAGGCTTCGCCTCCGGAGCCACTGGGGATTCCGGAGGACCTTCGAGCTTCGGTTTTTCTTCCGGTTTTTCCGGCGGAGGCGTCGGCTTCTGCTTTCCCGGTTCCGAAGAAGGCGTCTTCTGCACTTCTTCTGGTAAAGGCGCTTTTTCGGTGGGTGACTTTTCACTTGGCTGAGGGGATTTGGGTAAAACACTCTCCGGCTGGGCGAGCTTCTCTTGGCCCGTGGGCTGAGGGGTCGGTTGGGCAGAGGATTCAGAAGTCCCGGCCTCGGGAGAACTGGGAGCTACCTCCGAAGGTCGGGAAATGCCCAACAATCGTGCTAAGGGTTTGCCCGGCTCCAACAATCCGAAAGCGCCCAGCAGAATCATCGTGGCAAACCCAGCCAAAAACAGAAGGACGGCTGCCACCCAAAATTTCCCCTTTTTGGGGGATTCGCGCAAATACTCCGGCACAGTCGGTTTGCTGGTCGAGGGGCCTGAGGGGACAGCTTTGGCCTGCTCCAAACCCGCCCCAGCAGTTTGCCCAGGAGCACCGGAAGAAGATGAGCCGACTGCTTCGCCCCCTTTCGACGTACCAGCCGCCTGTTCCACCAGACGATACATCCGTTGCCGAGTCGCCGGATCGATTTCGGCCGCCTCTCCGAGGATCATCGTGAGAATCTGATGGCAGGAAGCGACCTCAGCCAAATGGATGTCCGATTCTAAACAAACTTTCTCAAAATCGGGAATTCGATCGCCATGCAGAGTATTATCCAAATACTCGGCTACGGTATTGGGATCTAACAAAGCCCCTTTTTCTTCCACATGGGGGGCGCCCAATCGCAGACGCCGCGTAACTTCCCGAATCCGTTCCATCAATTTGCCGGCAAAATCACTTTCCTCGATTTTCTTCCGAAGCACTTCGGCCTGTTCCGGCTCCAAAATCCCATCCATATAGGCCAGCAAGGTGCGAAGCGTTAGACGCATAGCTTGGATGCTCCTCGGAGAAGACCTGAGTGAGTTTTTTCCTCCTATATCATTAGTGCTTCTTTGCCCCTCTTTCCGTACTTGGAAGAAAAAGTTTTTGTAACATTTTAGCCGAATGAAGCAACGGGCCTCTCTCTTGGTGGGAGAGGCCGGCGGCGCTGCCGCCGGGTGAGAGGGTCATTCCCGCGCAAGCGGGAATCCAGAATTTTCTTCATAGATATTTCACTGGATCGTGAGCTTCCGCGGGGATGACACCAGCGGGCTGTCCATTCGGCTAAAGTGTTCCCAATTTTTCCATTTCAGCGGGAATTTTACCCCTCTGAGGTAAAAGATTTGAATCTGAACAAGGGAAAATTGCCTAAAATTCCCAGCTTGCCCAAAATAACTTTCTGGGTGTCTCAAAACCAAAAAGGCCCGGTGCTGCCAATTTGGCAGTTACGCTCATCTCCTTCAGAGCAAGAAGACCGAAATGACGGAGGTTTGCCAAAGGAGTCCGAAAACCTGTTTCCATAACCTTTTCAAAAAGCAAAAGTTACGTCATTTTCCTCAATTTGGCCCAAAAATTGCTCTCTATGCTTGCGTCCCTCGGCCTAGCGCCGAACTGGCAGTCTGGAGGGGTATTTTCTGACTTCAGACAAGTCCCCTCTGCATTTGTGGAGAGAGCAGCGCTCCCCCGGTGGAAAAACAGAGAGGTTGGGGGAGGTGGTTTAAGATCGGTTGCCTAGACGGGAAAAGTTCTTAGGTGGAGGTCTATGGGTATGGCGAAGAAGAAAGACGAAAAGGAAAAACTCGAAATTCAACCGCTCGGAGATCGGGTGGTCATTGAGCGGGAAGAAGGCGAACAAAAAACGCCTGGCGGCATTGTGCTACCGGATACCGCAAAAGAAAAACCCAAACAGGGCCGGATCGTCAGTGTGGGCTCTGGCCGACAACTCAAAGACGGCACCATCGTGCCGCTCAGTGTGAAAGTCGGCGACCGGGTGGTGTTCAGCTCCTACGCCGGGGAAGAATTCAAACTGGGCGATCGGGAACTTCTGCTGATGCGGGAAGAGGACATCCTAGCCGTGATCGAAGAATAATCTCCCTTGGGACTTCTTCGGAAAGTTTTGGTTTCTCTCGAAAAGAAGGGGAATCTTTGAGACTCGAAAAGGAAGATGGGTAAGGTAGAATGAGACTTGGCGGCTTTAGCCCCCATTGCTTGAAGGAGACAACGAACCATGCCGAAAATGATTGCTTTTGATCAGGAAGCCCGCGATGCGTTGCGTCGGGGCGTAGCCAAATTGGCCCAGGCGGTCAAAGTCACCCTCGGCCCACGGGGCCGAAATGTGATCCTCCAAAAAAGCTTCGGTTCCCCTACGGTAACCAAAGACGGTGTAACCGTAGCCAAGGAGATTGAACTGGAAGATGTCTATGAAAATATGGGGGCCCGGATGGTCCGCGAGGTAGCCAGTAAAACCAGCGATCTAGCGGGCGACGGGACCACCACGGCCACTGTGCTGGCCGAGGCCATCTTCAACGAGGGCTTGCGGGCAGTGGTCTCCGGCGTCAATCCGATCCAACTGAAAAACGGCATGGATCGGGCTGTCGCCGACATCACCGAAAAACTCAAATCCATGTCGATCAAGATCAAGGAGAAGAAGGAGATGGCCCAGGTGGCCGCCATCGCCGCCAACAACGACATGGAAATCGGCGAACTGTTGGCCGAGGCGATGGAAAAAGTCGGCAAAGACGGGGTCATCACCGTCGATGAAGGCAAAACCCTGAAGACCGAAATCGAATTTGTCGAAGGGATGCAGTTCGACCGAGGGTATCTCTCCCCGTATTTCGTCACCGATCCGCAGAAGATGGAGGCTGTCCTGGAAGACGCCTACATCCTCATCCATGAAAAGAAGCTCTCTAATGTCCGGGAGATGGTCCCGCTGTTGGAGGCGGTGGTGCAGTCCGGCAAACCGCTCTTGATCATCGCTGAGGATGTGGATGGCGAGGCCTTGGCTACCTTGGTGATCAACAAACTCCGGGGCGCTTTAAAATGCTGCGCGGTGAAAGCCCCCGGCTATGGAGATCGTCGGAAGGCCATGCTGGAAGATATCGCCATTTTAACCGGCGGTACAGCCTTGTTCGAAAGCCTCGGGCGGAAGTTGGAGAACATCAGCTTGGCCGATCTCGGCCGGGCCAAAAAGATCGTCGTCGATAAGGACAACACCACCATCATTGAAGGCGCCGGCAAAAGCGCCGAGATCAAAGGCCGGATTGAACAACTGCGGCGCGAAATCGAAAAGACCACCAGCGATTACGACCGGGAGAAGCTGGAAGAGCGGTTGGCCAAGCTGGCCGGTGGCGTGGCCAAGATCATGGTCGGCGCTGCTACCGAAAGCGAAATGAAGGAGAAGAAAGCTCGGGTGGAAGACGCCCTCCATGCCACGCGAGCGGCTGTGGAAGAAGGCATCCTGCCGGGCGGCGGCGTGGCTCTGCTCCGGGCCTCCACGGCCGTTAAGCCCGAAGGTCTCAGCCAGGACGAAGAGATCGGCTATAAAATTATCCAACGGGCCTGCAGGGTCCCGCTCATGCAAATCGCCGCCAACGCCGGCCAGGACGGCAGCATCGTTTGCGAAAAGGTGGCCGAGGGCAAAGGGGGCTTCGGCTTCAACGCCTTGACCGGCCAGTATGAAGACCTCATCAAATCCGGGGTGATCGACCCGACCAAGGTGGTCCGGGTGGCCCTGCAGAATGCCGCCAGTGTGGCCACCTTGCTGCTTACCAGCGACGCCCTGGTGGCCGAAAAACCCAAGGAAGAAAAGAGCGGCGGAAACCACCACCATCATCCTGAATACTAATCGGTCCGCCGGACCAGGCTGTGAACCTGCCTCCTCCCGATGCGGCCCTCGATAAGGCCGCCTTGGGACGTCGGTTTTCTCGCGACAACTTGGCTTCAAGCCATAGAGAAAACGCCTCTCCCTCCCGGGCAGAGGCGTTTTTTCTTTTCCCGGCGGAAGGTTAAATTTTCGTAACGTTTAGCCGAATGGAACGACCTGCTTGTCAGGTCCGATGGCCCTGGAGGAACCTGCCTTGGATCGCCCCTGGACGGGCACGACCAGCGTGCCCCTTCATTCGACCA
>Ga0272448_1000952_pt1 | contig 41111 bp, 34 predicted proteins | sample YNPCB0191_FD_202220 | JGI IMG/M metagenome (GOLD analysis project Ga0272448, IMG submission 202220) | Hot spring sediment microbial communities from Yellowstone National Park, WY, United States - YNP-CB-019-1 | ecosystem: Environmental > Aquatic > Thermal springs > Hot (42-90C) > Sediment...
TGGCGGGCATCCTCGGCGTCAAAGGCCATCCGGTCGGTGGACCGCAACTGCAACCGGAAGAAAAGGGGCAATTCTGGACGAAACCGGAAACGGACCAGAGCGGCGACGCGATCAAGGACTACGCGCGTCACACTCGCAACTTCCTCGACTGCGTCAAGTCGCGCCAACAACCGATTGCCGATTTGGAAAGCAGCCACGAAGTGGCCATCGGTTGTCATCTGGCCAACATCTCGTTGCGACTGGGAGGTCGCAAGCTGGTATGGGATCCGGTCAAAGAAGAGATTGTCGGCGACAAAGAGGCCAATACATGGCTGGTGCGCCCGTATCGCGCTCCGTGGGATGCCGAGTTGCGAGCCTTGGGCGTGAAAGCATGAGAAGACTGAGTCGCCGCGCGGCGCTGCGCCGAATCACGGGCGCTTGCGCCGCCATGATGCTCGGCGATGCGGTTGCTGTCAGCACGCGCAGCCGGCTGGGGATTGTGCTTTACGCGCTCGGCATTCACCAGCAACACAACTGGGAAGGACGACACGCAGGGTTGTCGCCCGCGTTGGCGTTTCTGGAGGAATGCCGGCGGTTTCGCGCCGGCGGCGTTCAATGTCCCTTCGGGCCGAAGGACGCGCCGCAGGTGGCAGAGTTTCGCCGGCGCGCCGAGCAATATCAGATGCGGGTCGAGGCCATCCTCAATCCGCCCCGCGATGGCGCGGACCTCGAGCGATTCGAGAACGACCTGAAACTCGCCAAAGAAGCCGGCGCGAGTTTGGCGCGCACCGTTATCATTCCCGGTCGCCGTTATGAGCGGTTCAAGACGCTGGCGGAATTCCGCCAGTTCGAGACGCGCGGATTGCAATCGCTCCAACGGGCCGAACCAGTTCTGTCGCGTCACAAATTCCGGCTCGCTGTCGAGAATCACAAAGATCAATTGATCGCGGAAAAACTGGAGACGCTGCGGCGGGTCGGCAGCGAATGGATCGGGTTGTGCGTGGACGTGGGCAACAATGTCGCGCTGATGGAAGAGCCGCTGGAGACGGTGCGCGCGTTCGCGCCGCTTGCGTTCACGGTGCACCTCAAGGACCTGGCAGTGCAGGAATATGACGAGGGCTGGCTGTTGGCCGACGTGGCGCTCGGCGACGGGTTCCTTCCCCTGAAGGAGGTGGTGGACACAGTGCGTCGCGCCCGACCCGATGTGGGGTTTTATCTGGAGACCATCACCCGCGACCCGCTGAAAATCCCGTTCCGAACCGACGCCTTTTGGGCCACGTTGCCGGGAAATCGCGAGGAGACGCTTGCGCGAATGAACTCCATTGTGAACAGGAAATCCGTCGCTTCCGTTCGTTCCTTACCCGTTGCGCAGCAACTGCAACTGGAGCGACGCAACATCGAGCGAAGTTTCGTTTATGCACAGGAGCATTTGAGTTTGTGAAGGAACCGTATCTCACTTGGTTGACTCGCTGCACCCGCACCCGCTGGTGGCATGATTCCGCCGACCCGTCGGAGCTGGAGCGCGGCCTCCAGCGCGGCGCCGTCGGCGTCACCACCAACCCTTATCTGGCTCACCTCGCATTGGCAGGCAATCGCCAACGTTGGGCGCGAGAGATCGAAGCGGCAATCGCGTCCACCCAGAGCGCGGAAGCGCGGGCGGAGGCGTTGATGCGAATCCCTGTCACCCACGTCGCCAGTCGGCTTCGACCGGTTTTCGACGAGACCCGGGAAGCGCACGGTTGGGTGTGCGGGCAGGTCAATCCGCTGCGCGCCGGCGACCGGGAAGGGATGTTGGCGATGGCGAAACGGATTCACTCGTGGGCGCCCAACATCACCGTCAAACTGCCGGCCACCTCGGCGGGGCTGGATGTGATGGAAGAATGCGTGGCGTCGGGAATCGCTGTCACGATGACGGTCAGTTTCACCGTGCCGCAAATCCTCGCGATCGCCGAGCGGCATCGCATCGCAGCCGGACGCGCTCGCGGCGCGCCGGGCCGGTGTTTTGCGGTGATCATGATCGGTCGGCTGGACGATTATCTGCGGGAGGTGGCGCACGACACGCGCGCGCCCGTGAGTGAATCCGACATCCGACAGGCCGGCATCGCGGTCACCAAACGCGCTCTTGCATTGTGCAAGGCAGTGACTCTGATTGTGGCGGCGTTGCGCGGAACGTATCATGCGACGGAGCTGGCCGGTGGAGATCTTACGTTGTCCATTGCGCCGGCGTTTCAGGAGCCGTTGTGTTCCGCCGATCTGCCGCGCGAGGAACGATTCCATGTTCCTGTCGAACGGGCGGTTCTCGAACGACTCCACTCGATGCCGGAGTTCCGCAAGGCGTATGAGCCGGAGGGCATGAAGCCAAAAGAGTTTGTCAGCTACGGAGTCACGCAACGAACCTTGTCGCAGTTCGCGGAAGCCGGGTGGAAACTGATGGAAACGTTCCGATTGTGATAGCGACTCGCGCCGGAGAACTGAAAGATTGCTTTCGAGGGCGCGTTCCACGTAAACAGAGGCGCATGAATCGTATTCTTGCTGCCGCGACAAATGGCTTCCCGGTATGGGTCGTGATCGGTGGCGCGCTGGCGTTGGTGTGGCCGTCGTGGTTTACGTGGTTCAGCGGCGGATTCATCACGTGGGGACTGGCGGTGATCATGCTCGGCATGGGCATCACACTGAGTGTGGACGATTTTCGCCAGGTGCTGAAAACGCCGCGCGCGGTGGGAATCGGATTTGCGGGGCAATACCTGATCATGCCGCTGTTGGGTTGGAGCATCGCGCGGGGACTGAAACTGGAAACACCGTTTGCCGTCGGCTTGATTTTGGTGTCCTGTTGTCCGGGTGGGACGGCGTCCAATGTGGTCACCTACCTCGCGCGGGCGAACGTGGCGTTGTCGGTGTTGATGACGATGTGCTCGACGATGGCGGCGGTGGTGATGACTCCGCTGCTGACCAAATGGCTCGCGGGCCGTTATGTGCCGGTGGATGCGCTGGGGTTGTTTCTGAGCACGCTGCAAATCGTGCTCGCGCCGGTCCTCATTGGCGTCGTGTTGAACCGATACGCGCCGCGCGTGGTCCAGTTCGTCCTGCCGGTGGCGCCGTTGGTGTCGGTTCTGGTCATTGCCATGATTTGCGCCAGCATCATCGGCAGCAGCGCAACGCAGATCCGGCAATCTGGCGGCACGCTTCTGCTGGCAGTGTTTCTCCTGCACGTTGGCGGGTTTGGTCTGGGGTATGCGTTCAGCCATCTGCTGGGCTGCGATCCGGTGACGAAACGAACCATCTCCATCGAAGTAGGCATGCAAAACTCCGGTTTGGGCGCGGCGCTGGCGAAAACGCATTTCGCCGCGCTGCCGCTGGCGCCGTTGCCGTGCGCGCTTTCGGCGACGTTTCACTCCGTGATCGGCAGTGTGTTGGCGGCCTATTGGCGGATGAAACCGACGAGGGATGAACAGCAAACGGAAAGGCGCGACGACGCGGCATGGGCAAGGAAGAGGTGATTGATGAACATGATGCTGTGTGTGATTCTGTTGGCGGCGCACAACATTCTCGATTACGGCGCGAAACCCGACGGGAAAACGCTCTGCACGGCGGCGATCCAAAAAGCGATTGACGCCGGCGGCACGGTGCGCATTCCGAAGGGGACGTTTCTCACGGGCGCGCTCCGCCTCAAAAGCGGCGTGACGTTGCAGTTGGACGAAGGCGCAACGCTGCTGGGGAGCCGGTCGTTGCAGGACTACGCGGGCGCCAAAGGTTTGATTCACGGCGAAGGTCTTCACGACATTGCCATTCGCGGCAAGGGTATGATTGACGGCAACGGCGACGCTTTTCGCGACAAAACGAAACCGCGTCCGAAAAACTTCTATCTGGAGAACTGTCACAACGTGGTCGTGGAAGGGCTGCGGCTTCGCAGTTCCGGCAGTTGGCTGTTGCATTGCCGCCTCTGCGAGGAGGTGACCCTGCGCGACCTCGACGTGTTCAATCACGTCTCCTTCAACAACGACGGGCTGGACATTGACAGTTGCCGCAACGTGACCATCACGCGGTGCCGGGTGGACACCGACGATGACGCCATCGTGCTGAAAAGCCTCTCCGCCGAGCCGTGTCGCAATGTGACCATCACCGACTGCACGATCAGCAGTCATTGCAACGCGCTGAAGATGGGCACCGAGTCCGGCGGCGGTTTTGTGGACATCACGATTTCCAACTGCACCGTCTTCTCGCCGAAACATTCACAGGTTATCTACGGCAAACAGCGCGGCCTCGCCGGCGTGGCGCTCGAAATCGTGGACGGCGGTCGCATGGATCATGTGCGCGTCTCTGACCTCAACATCAGCGGCGTGACCGCGCCGATCTTCGTGCGGTTGGGAGACCGCGGGCGACCCTACGCCACGGGGAAGAAACCCAGCGTTGGAACTCTGCGTAACGTTCAGATGCGGAACATCACGGGAACGGGGTTATCATCCATCGGTTGCGCGATCGCGGGGTTGCCGGGACATCCGATTGAAAACATCGCGCTGGAAAACCTCCACCTCAGCTTCGAGGGCGGCGGCGACATCACCAACACCGTTCGCAAAATCCCCGAACGACCGGAGGCGTATCCCGAAAGCACGATGTTCGGAATGTTGCCCGCGTACGGCTTTTACTGCCGACACGTGAAAGGACTGCGTTTCACAAACGTGAAACTGCGCACGGAAACCCCGGACCTGCGTCACGCGATGGTTTTCGAGGATGTCGAGCGCCTCGCGATCAAAGATTTCGACGCCGTCCGCTGGCCTGGCGGCGCGGAGCTGATTTCCCGCCGCAAGTGAACCCGGTCAGGGCGGGCCGATGTCGTGGCCGAGTTCGCGGAGTCGCTGCAGCTTGTAGAGAAGCGCGCGGCGGCTGATGCCGAGCGCCTTGGCGGTTTCGGTTCGGTTGAACCGATGCTGGCGCAGCGCCTGCAAAATCGTTTGTCGTTCGACTTCCTCCAGTTGTCCCACCGGGGGCAACGGTTTTGTGCCTGCCTCCCGAATCCGCGCGGGCAGATGTTCGGGCAAAATCATCTCGCTGCCCGACAACAACACTGCGCGCTGCATCGCGTTGCGCAGCTCGCGCACATTGCCCGGCCACGAATACCGCTCCAAACACGCGGCGACCGTCTCGGAGAACCGGGCCCGTCCCTTGGCAAACTCGCTGATGAACAGGCTCGCCAACGGCAAAATGTCCTCGCGCCGTTCCCGCAACGGCGGCACATGCAGTTCCACGACGTTGAGCCGGAAATAGAGGTCCTCGCGAAACCGGCCAAGCCTGACCAGTTCCTCCAGGTCCTGGTTGCTCGCCGCCAACACGCGAGCGTTGGTGCGGCTTTCGCGGTTGGAGCCAATCCGCTGGAACCAACCGTCGTGCGTCACCCGCAGCAGTTTTGCCTGCAACGCGGGCGACATCTCGGCGATCTCGTCGAGGAAAATCGTGCCGTGGTTGGCCTGCTCGAAGCGACCGATCCGTTGCGTGTGCGCGCCGGTGAAAGCGCCTTTTTCGTGGCCGAACAGTTCGCTCTCCAGCAACGTCTCTGGAATCGCGGCGCAGTTGACCTTGACCAGCGGTCCGGCAGCGCGCGTGCTCCAGGCGTGGATGACCTCGGCAAGCACTTCCTTGCCGACGCCGCTTTCGCCGGTGATGAGCACACGGGAGTCGGAGGGCGCAATCAACGCCGCGTCTCGAAACAACGCCTGCATCGCGGGGCTTTTGGCGATGATGCCGGGCGGCAGCACGCGGTTGTCGGCGAGTTTCAACGGCGGCTCGGCGCTCAGTCCGGTGGCTTGGCGGACGGAGTCGAGCAGTTCATCCAGATCAATCGGTTTGGCGAGATAATTCACCGCGCCATCGCGCATCGCAACGACGGCGTCGCGGATGTCGGCGTAGGCCGTCACCAGCAACACCGGCAAGGTGGCGTGTTCCTGACGGGCGCGCCGCAGTGTTTCGAGACCCGAAAGTCCCGGCATTCGCACGTCGGTGATCATCATGCTGATGTTGCCGGCGCGGAGCAGTTCGAGAGCGCGCTCGCCGTTCTCGGCCAGCACGGTGCTGAATCCCTGACTGCGCAGAAACGAATCCAACAGGCTGCGCTGGCCGGGATCGTCGTCCACGATGAGAATGCGCGGTGGATTCACAGCGGCATGATATTGGCAAAGTCCAGCGCGAAAAGGAAGCGCGTTTCTGGCAGGTTGCCCCAGCGGATTCGATGAAATCGGCTCGCGGTCTTTCGTTTTGACGGCTGCGCGGAGTCGTCGGTATGGTATCTTCCACCAACCGATCATGAAATGCATCGTTCTGTTTTGGGGCGTCCTGATGGCGCTGTGCGGGCAAACCGTGGGAACCGCCGGTGGCGATTGGCCGATGTGGCGATACGACGCGAACCGCTCTGCTGCGACCGATGCAGCCGGGCCGAGCCAGCCCGCTCTCCGCTGGCAACTCTCGCTGGAGCATCCTGACCCGGCCTTCGACCACCAGTATCGCATGTGCGCCGACGTGACGTATGCGCCGGTGGCCGCCGAAGGACTCGTCTTCATCCCCTCCAATGTCAGCGACCAGTTGATGGCGTGCGACCTGGAGACGGGCGCGCTCCGGTGGCGTTATTTCACCGAAGGACCCGTGCGGTTCGCGCCGGTCTATCGCGCGGGGAAAGTGTATCTCGTTTCCGATGACGGCTATCTTCACTGCGTTTCGGCGAAGGATGGAACGTTGTTGTGGAAAATCCGCGGCGCGCCCGAAACATTGCCCGATTGCCGGATGTTGGTCAACGGACGGCTCGCTTCGCGTTGGCCGGCGCGCGGCGCGCCGGTCGAGCATGACGGCGTCATTTACTTCGGCGCCGGCATCTGGCCGGAAGAAGGCGTCTATGTGTGCGCGGTGAACGCCGACACGGGTCGGTTGCTGTGGCGCAGCGATGCGATGTCGTATGTCAAAGACGGGATGAGTGATCACGGGCGGGCGTATGACCTGAGTCTGCCACCGCAAGGATACCTTGCCGTGATTGACGGACGGCTGGCCGTTCCGAGCGGGCGGTCGCTGGCCGCGTGGTTCGATCCGCGCACCGGCGCGATGGAGCCGTACACCTGTTTCTATGCGAAAAACAACCCGCCGCGCGGCACCTGGTATCTGGCCGGCATCGGACACTACTGTGTGCAGGGCGGCAACTGGTTCGGCACGCGCCCCGACGCAGCCCCGTCGTTGCCGCCGGAACGGGGCAAGACGCAATCCCCGCTCGCATGGTCGCGCGAAATGCCCGACAACGAGAAGTACGTTCTCCAACATCGTCCGTTCCTGAACGCCGACACGTATCGGCTGCATAACGAGAACCTTTACATCGAGCCGGTCCTCACCGCGACGACGCTGTACACGTCCGAGTTCACTGACGAGTCAAAATATCTCGTTCCGCGCGGACACACGCGCGTGACGTTTCCTGCATTTGACCGGATCGTGGCGCGCGATCTCACCCGCCCGCGCTGGACGACCACCACGAAACCGTCCATCAGGGACCAGACCAAAAAACTGACCTTGCCGCGGCTGGAGTTTCCGGTCATCTGGGAACTGGCGTCGCCTTTGCGCGTGCTGATCAAAGCCGGCGATCACCTCTACGCCGGTGGCAGCAACACCATCGCCGCCATCGCGATTCCGAAGAAAGACGAGCAACCGCGCGTCGCCTGGCAAACGACCGTGGACGGCACGCCGGTTCACGCTTTGGTCGCGAACGGACATTTGGTTGTGACGACCGACAACGGCAACGTGTTCTGTTTCGGTCCCGGCCCTGCGCGCTCCGTTGCGCCTTCGTCGGCCAAAAGCCCGCACCGCTCGCCGCCGCAGGGTTACGCCTGTCTGATCGGCTGGGGCGACGGTTCGCGCGCCAAGAAACTGGCCGCTGACCGACAGTATCAGGTCATCGTTTTCGAGTCGGACGCCTCGAAGGCGAGCGCTGCGCGAGAGGAACTTGCCCACGCGGGCATTTACGGACGACAAGTGCAGGTCATTCAAGCTTCACCCGACTCGGTCATCCTCCCGCCCTACTGGGCGAACCTCATCGTTGGCGGAACCGCCGATTGTCTCGGCTGGCTTCGTCCGCAAACGGGTCGGATGTTGCTGCCGAGCGGGACAACGCCGCCGGCGCCGGAAGGTTACTCGGTGAAACAAGACGGCGACACGGTCACGATTCTTCGCCTCGCCCCTCCGAAAGGTGCCGACTCGTGGACGCACGAGTCCGGCGGCCCAGCGAACCGCTACGCCAATTCCGATGAACTGGTCAAATGGCCGCTCGCGGTGCTTTGGTATTCGGGCGGCATTGATCGTTACTTCACGCCGGCGTCGCATTTCCAACACGAGCGCCAGCCGTATCCGCTCGTGCTCGATGGACGGATGTTCCTCATCACCGGCCAGTTTTTGCACGCGATTGACATCTACACCGGCAGTTACCTCTGGAAGGCGGAGATGCCGTTGACGCCGTGGGTGCAAACAAGAATGTTTGACAGCCGCGTGTATGGACGACCGACGGAGCGCAACTACGTGGTCGCGTCGGACTGGATTTACGTCATCACCGGCGAAGAGGTGCTCGCCTACGACACAGCGACAGGCCGCCACGTGAAGTCGTTCCGTGTTCCTCCGCAGTTCGCGGACAGCGACGTTCCAGCGCCGCGCGAAGAGAAGATCATGGGGCAGAGAGCCTTTATCCAACCCGCCCCGTTGTGGACGGAAGTGCGGCTCTGGAAAGATTTGCTGGTGACGATGCTCGGCAAGAATCTGGTTGGCATGGATCGTCACACCGGCGAAGTGCGATGGTCCCGCCCCAGCAGCCGCAAGAAAACGACCTACGCCATCGGCGGCGACACACTGTTCGGTTTGGACCACGACACATCGAAGTCGGGGCTGCTGTTCGCGCTGAATCCCGCAACCGGCAAGATTCTCTGGCAAAAACAGGTGGACTACGCCGCCGTGCCGCGCCATGAAGTGGACAAGCCGCGTCCGTGGTTGCCGCCGGTGGGGCCGGAGATTTCCTACAACCCGAAACACGCTTTCGTGGTGCTCATTGTGAATCGCAACGGCGTTCATCTGTTTCGGGCCGCCGACGGCTCGCCGGTCTGGTCGAAACCGGACACCGCCGGCAAGAACGTGGCCGGAATTTATCCGCCAGTGGTGACCGACGATTCCATCGTGCTTTCCCAGTACAAAGGGTATTTCGGGTATCTGCTCGACATTCTGACCGGCAAAGAGTTGGGCGAGAACACCGGCATCCCGCGGCCACGGACTTGCGCGCGGATCATCGGCAACAACCACCTGCTGGTCTATCGCGACGCCGCGACCGAACTTTACGACATTCCGCGCACGCGGATGATCCGCTTCAACTCGGTCCGGTCCGGTTGCACGACAAGTTTCATCCCCGCCGGCGGCATCGTGACGGCGCCGATGCTGGGTCATGGTTGCGTCTGCAATTATCCGATGTTCGCCTCACTGGCGCTCTACCACGACCCGCGCATCGAATCGTGGCGACCCGTTGCCGTTGTGCGCGCGTGGACCAACCAGGCGACGGCGAAAACGTCCGCTCTCCCCGCCGAGGTCAGCCTCGAGCCGTTCCGACTCATCAACGCCACGATTGCAAAGGACGCTTTTGGATTTGCGCTCGCGTCGAAAGATCAGGGCGCCGGGTATGCGATTCGACCGGCGGATCGTCCACTGGAACGCGCGATCTTTCGTTTTGCCGTCAAACGCCGTCCGGGAAGCGCTCGTCACGGCAATGCGTTCTTTGTTTGTGGTGCCAGCGACAAACCGGACGACTGGATCGAATGCCGGCTCTACTACGGCGGACGCCGCACGCTGGAAATCACCGGCAAACTGGTTGAGCACGCCCGGACAAACTTCCATCCCGTCAAGACCGACGCCATGAATGTGACTGTGACCGTGGATTGCAAGGCGAGGACTGTGACCCTGGAAGTTGGCGAGACCAGGTTGACGACCAAGATCACCGGCGCCATTGCGGCGATCACCCATTACGGGTGCGGTGGCGCCAATGCGGATAATCTCTTCACGGCGATTGCGGTTCGCTGAGGCGCCGACTCAATCGTCGGGACTCCGTCAAGCTTTTCCGGGTGGAACGCGGGTCAATGCTTTCCGAGAAGCTTGAGGTGGGTGATGCGGAAGACAGCGCCTTTGGGTTCATTGGGGAGACACTCGATTTCCCAGCCGTGCGCCAGCGTGATTTGCTGGACCACGGCCAGTCCCAAACCGGTTCCGCGCTGGTGAGTGGTCACGTAGGGCTTGAAAATCTCCTTCCGACGGTCGGGCGGCACGCCGGGGCCGTTGTCGCGGATTTCCAGAAAACATTCCGCGCTGTTCTGCCGACCGGCGACGATGACAATTTCCCCGTCGGAGGCCACGGCCTGAATGGCGTTCATCAGCAAATTGAACAACGCCTGACGGAGCAGTTGTTCATCGGCCTCGATGGTGAGCGGTTCGACCTTGATCTGAAGCTGGATTTGTTTCTCTTCGAGGTCGTAGTTCAGCGCGCGCACAACCTCCTGAACGGCCGCCGGCAGAGAGAGTGGCGCGCGACGCGGCTCGCGCGGGCGGGAGTAGTTGATGAATTCGTTGAGCTGGGCGGTGACCTTGTCCACTTCGTCCAGGATGGCGCTCGATTGCGCCCGTGTCTCTGGGGAAACATCCGGTTGTTTGGCGATCATCTGAGCGAGACCGCGAATGATGTTCAGCGGGTTGCGGGTTTCGTGGGCGAGACCGGCGGCGGCGAGGTTCATTTCGCGCAGATGCGTGTTCAATTCGCTGGCGCGGACGAGACGAAGTTGAAGCTCGGCGGCCTTGACAAATGCGCGCCAGGCCAGCGCCGCACCGGCGGCAGCGGCAGTGGCGAACAAGCCAATCATCAACCGCAACCAGAGGTCTTGCGCGCAAGCCGCACGCACCGATGCGGTGGACATGACAATGAGGAAACTGTGGACACCCTGTTTTTGGAGGATGGCTTGATACTGCTCATCGCTCATCCAGCGCGGCCGCGAGAAAAACGGCCACGGTCGGCGGGGCGGGAAGGCTGGCGCGCTGGTCAGGGTGAGGCTGGCGGTGAAGTTGGTCAATTCCGCTTCCTGCGGGGAAGGTGGCGGCGGCGGCAGGTAACCCGCTGGCCGATTCGTGTCGGCGGGGCGAAACAACTGCTCTTTGGGAAGAACAATGGGGGGGACCGGACTTTCCGTTTCCCGGGTCAGATTGGTGCCGAGGTCCACCAGGTTCATCAAGGTCACGGTGTCCGTGTCCCAGTATTCGGCCGGGCCGGCAACGTTGTTGGTGTGACTGGCGGCGAGCCTGCCGGCGGAGGCGACCACTGTGCCGGCGGGACTCAGCAGGGCAATGCCGTTGATGTCGGCGAGTTTCAGCAGGTCGGCGAGTGCCGACTCAATGCGTTCCTTGGAGATGAACCCGAAACGGCGTTGCGAACGCAACACGGTGCCGAGCGTGGTCGAAATGTCGCGCGCGCGGTGGCTCAGGGCTGCTCGCGCGGCGCGACGGACGCGGAAATGCTCGGCGGTCTGCCAGCCGAGGATCAACGCCAACAGAGCCAGCAGCAGCCCGTAAACCAGCGCATTGCGTCGGGACATCTCCATGGGCACCGCTCAACGCCGTTGGGGGCGGGGTTGGTTGGATGAATTGTCCTCTTTGAGAGGGATTTTCTCAAGGAAACGATTCAGTTCGCGCTCGGACTCGGAATCGGGGATGACCAGTTGGCTGCGTTCCTTGTCGCCCAGCGCGGCCAGTTGCTCCGGCGCCTGCACAATGTGCGGGGTCAGGAAGATCAGCAGCTCGGTTTTGACGTTGCTTTTGATTTTTCGCTTGAAGAGGTTGCCGAGCACCGGGATGTCGCCCAGAACCGGAATTTTGTTTTCGGTGTCGGACAGTTCGTTGCGCATCAGGCCGCCGATGACAACGGTCTGTCCGTTGGGCGTGACCACCACGGTGTCGGCGGATCGCTGGTTGATGACGGGCGCGCTGACGCCGGTGGAGATCGGCACCGTCGTGGTCGGATCAATCGCGGAGGTCTGCGGGGAGACAATCATCTGCACCAGGCCGTCGCCGGTAATGTAGGGCGTGACTTTGAGGATGATGCCCACATCGGTGTAGGTGACCGAGTTGATGGCGTTGCCGAAGTTGTCGTAGCGGACGCTGGTGATCAGCGGCACGGATTGACCCACGATGATCGTGGCGGGCTGGTTGTCGCGCGCCAGCACCGAAGGACGCGACAGCAATTGCGCCTTGCCCGCCTGAGCGATGGCGCGGAGGGTGACCTGAAAGTCCTTGCCGAGAATCTGATAGAGGCCGGCACCGGGTGGCATCGGCAGGAAACTGCTGGCCGGTTGACCGAAGATGTTCACGTTGGTGGTGATAGCCGAGCCGATGCCCGACATGCCGAAAGCGTTCGCAAAAGCGCCCGTGGCGGTCGAACTGATCTTTTTGCCCCAGCCGCCTTCCACGCCGATGTCGGAGTCCTTGCTGTGCTGCACCTCAAGGAACACGACCTTGATGAGGACTTGCGGACGCGGTTTGTCGAGGTTTTTGATGACGTCGGCAATGGCTTTCATGGTTTCCTCGTCGGCGATAACGGTGATGTTGCGCGTGTCGGCGTCGGCCGAGATGATGGCGTTGCCGACGCTGCCGGCGGGATTGTATTGCTGGCCGCTGGCACCGGCGCCGCTGCGACTGACACTGGCGCCGCTGCGACTGACACTGGCGCCGCTGCGGCTGCTGCCATAGCCGCCGAATCGCTGTTGCGCCTGTAGCGGCAACGTCGCCAACAGAACGGCGCTGATGATGAATTTCCAACAGGTGGTTTTCATGATGTGCCTCACTGGGTTCATGGGCGTTGGGTTAGAAGGTTGATCCCGAGATGCCACGGCCGCCGCCGAGACCGGTGCCGATGCGGGAGCTGGTGGGGCTGGTGGACGATTGCGTTTGAGTTTGCCGCTGGCGGTTCATCAACGCGCTGTCCTGCGTGGAACCGCGCGCTCCCCGCCCGCTGGTGGTGTTCTGGAACATGTCCTGCAACACGGGCAGCACTTCGTTCGGGTCGGCGTTGTTCAAGTGAAAGACCTGCACTTTGGATTCCTTCGGCGATTCCACATCCAGTTGCTGAATCACCTCGGCAATCTGCTCCATCAAATCCCTGGCCGCAGTCACCACCACCGACGAGGTGCGCGCATCGGGCACGGCCACGACCTGCGCGCGTTTGCGGACGCGCTGCTGCTGGCCGCTGCTGCCCATTCCCGGCGGCGGAGGCGGAAACCGGCCAGAGATGGCCGCCAGCATCGAGCCGAACGGGCTGCTGCTGAATCCGCTGCTACCGCTGCGCCCGCCAAAACGGATGGGCGCCTGCGCGCTGCCGCTCTGGTCGGGAAACAGATTGGTCAGCAAATCCGCCATCTCGATGGGATCGGCGTGTTTCAACGCGAACACGCGGACCTGCGTTTCGTCCTCGGCGCTGGTGTCAATCGCTTTGATGATCTCGACCAGGTGACGAATGTTGGCCTGTGTGTCGGTGATGGCGATGGAGTTGCCGGCTTCGTTGGCCACGATCAACGCCTGCGGCGAGACCATCGGCGCGAGGTCTTTGGCCAGTTGGGTGGCCTCGACGAAACGGATGGGAATGATTTGCGTGATCAGTTCGTCATTCTTCGGAATCGCTGCCGGGTCGTTGCCGGTCTTGACGGGGATGTCGCGGCGCACGGCCTCGGTTTTGTTCACGATGGTGAGCCGGCGACCGTTGCGGATGGCGGCGTAGCCGTTTTTGTTGAGCATCGAATTGAGCAGGTCCACCGCTTCCTCCTTGGTCACGGGCGTGGCGCTGTAAACGTCCACCGTCCCGCGCACGGGCGTCTGCAACTCGATGATGAAACCGGCGGCCTGACTGAAGTGACTCAACACCAGCTCCAGAGGCGCGTTGCGGAAGTTCAGGCGCATCTCATTTTCGTTGAGCATCACCAACGGCGGCTCCGGCAACGGCACCGGCTCCGCTGGCGCCGCAGCCACATTCGTCGTCGCCGTCGGCGCTGATGCGGGCGCGCGCACAGCCGACGGCGGCGCGCTCACCGTGGGAGGAGGCGGGTTCGACAGCGGCGGCGATCCGCCGACGGCCTGTGGGGGCACGTTGGTCGCGCTCAAGATGGCCGCGACGGCTTCGACGGCCATCTGCTCGAAGTCCAATGGTGTTGGCGGCGGTGGCGGTTGCTGGGCGACCGCCGCTCCGAACAGGCCGGCCAACACGGCCAGCCACAACAGGTGAATGAGGGTGCTTTTCATCGTAGCTCCTGCTCTCTTCGTTGCATGAGTTTTTTCAGGATTTCGCCGGGGTCCGCCGCTGGCGACGCGGAAACGGTCGGCGGCGCGGAACTTTCGGCGGTGACAGGGGAAGCAACGGGCGCCTCGATGGTCGTGGGCGCACCGTTGCTGGACAGTGGCGCCTGACTGCCTGCTGTGCGCGGCAGGCGCATACCCACCCGCATTTCGATGAGCTGTCCTTGCGTCTCCAGCCGCACGCTGTTGAACCCGATGGCCACAAGCTTGTAGCCGGCAATCGTCTCGTCCGGTCGCACCGCGCGACGGCAGTCAGGACTGGCTCCATCAAAAAAGGCCAACTGATTGGTCTCATAGGCCAACGTGCCGACCAGCGTGAACGAATCGCCGGCAACGGGCCGCGGCGCGGGCGGCCGCATCGGGCTGGTTTCGCGTCCGCGCGGGCTGCGATGGAGGTTGAAGATGTTGCGCTGGCCGATGATGCGGAAATCATCGAGCTTCTCGGCGGCTGCGACACCTGCCAGCAACCACGCCAACAGAAGGATGAGTCGGGATCGGTTCATGGGGACGAAGGGTTGAGCGCCAGCCCGCTGATTTGCAGACCCAGGGTCAATTGTTCTCCGTTGTCATCGTGGGCCGTGAGTTCGACGCGATCCAGTTTCAGGGCCATCGGGTCCTTTTCGATGTTGTAGAGAAACCGGCACAACGTCTCCAGACTGCCGGAGGCGTCCACGCGACATTCGAGGCTTTTGTGGTCATCCTCTTCCTTCCACTGGGGCGTGATGACGGTGATGGTGGCGCGACTGTCGCGCGCCCAAGCGTCGAACGCACGCAACAGTTGCTGCTCCGCCAGCGAAGAACTGTTGGGCAGCGAGTGCCGCCGCATTTGGTCCCACTGTCGGCGGATGCTCTGCTCCCGTTGCAGGAGACTGGCGCCCCGCTCGATCTGCTGGCGCAGGCGGACGATTCGCTCGGACCGCGCCTTCCACAGTCGCGTCAACGGCGTCAGCACCGCCCGATCCGCCGCCAGCAGAACGAGGCCGACCGCCGCGATCACCATCAACCATTGTTGGCGACTACGGATTTTCATTTCGGCCTCCTTCCTGCCAGCGAAAATCGAACACGAACTGCATCGTCTTCTTCCCTCGAATCTGGGACACTTTCAAATCGGCGACGCCGTTGGCGCCGCGCAACTGGCCCAGCGTCCGCAACAACGCGGCGTTGTCGCGCGCCACGCCCGAGCAGGTGACCGTCTCACGGTTGCGGATTTCCACGCTCTTGGCCGTGACCGAGCCGTCTTCGGGGAAGGACAAACTCAATTGTCGCAAAATCGCCAGCGACCGGAAGTGCTTGTCGAACCACGGCCGATACTGGCGGATTTGCTGCTGAAGGGTTTCCAGTTCGGCGACTTTGGGCGCCATTTCCGACCAACGCGCGTTCAGCGTGGCCAGTTGAATTTGTTGAACCAGAAACGGTCCGCCCACCAGCACTGCTGCTGCTGCCGCCGCCGCGCCCGCCATCCGCCAGCGTCCCGAAGAATATCGCGTGGCCAACTGTTCCCACACCGTCACCTGCGGCGGCAAAAACTCCAACGGCGATTCGCGTCGCGCCAACTGTCGCGCCGCCAGGCTGAAGGCCGGCGACACGGGCGTATCGGCGGGCACCGCAAGACCGAATGCCTCCGTTTCGCAAGTGGTGACCGGCTCCACGGTCAGACGCAGCGATTGCAGAGGAGATTGAACCGCTTCGGCCAGCGCAAAGGCCAGATCCCGCGGGCCAAACAACCGCACGTGGCGCACGGCCATACGCAGCTCCGTCGGCAGTTGACCGAGCGTGATTCGCAGTTCGCGCAGGACAAGGTCAAGGTCAAAGGTCGGCGGATCGGTGGCGGGATCGAGCGCACCGTCCAGTGTCCGCAACGCCGCCACGGCGCCGCCGACGCTGATCTGCAGATCCAGATGCGTCTGGCCGATGGCCAGCGCCAGCACGCCGTCGGAGGAGGAGTCTTCCGGGGGTTGCAGTGCGGAGATGCCGAGAGAGAAGCTCACCGGTTTCAATTTGGCGCGGCGCAGAACGGTCTCCAGCGCGGCAAGCTGATTGGCCGGCAGTCCGATCTGTGCGGCGCGTTGGGTCGAGCGGGAGACCGCCAGCCGCAACGTCGTCACATCGCACGGGAAACCGCGCTCGGCTTCGAGGGCCAAAAAACTGGCCACATCCGCCTCCGGCAGTTCGGGCAGGTCGCTGTAAACCGCTAGCGCCCATTTCAGCGGGATGCAGACCGCGCAATGATGTTCTCGGATGCCGGCAGCGTCGAGGTGGTTGCGGATTTCCTGCGCCACCAGCTCCGGGTCGGAGGTCAAAGGGTCCAGCGACAAGGTCACCGAAAAAGATTGCTGGATCCGCAACGAGCGGCCGACGCGACGCAACCACACTCCGTCCAGCCGGCTGCCATCCAACGACAACCCCAGCAGCGAAGACAACCGGCGATATTGAACGGGATAGATTTTTTCGAGGTCAATCATACGCGGTCTTCCCTTCCAGTTGGCGGCGAACCGTCTCGCCCAAGGCCCAGCCGAGTCGGGTCAGGTCTTGCCGATAAAGGATTTTCGGAGTTCCCTCCGTGATGTCGAAAACGAACTTGGCGCGTCGGTAGCCGCGTCCGTGCGGGCCGACCGCGGCGATGTCGGCGGTGAATTGATAGCTCTGCGTGGTGATGTACTCAGCGCGGGCAAGCTGCGCGAGCGCCGGGTGGCCCGCGCCGAGCGCGTCCACAATCCAGGCGATGGAACTGAGGTTGGCCGCTGTCTGGCGGTAATTGACGATTTGTTGGGCGGTGTTCTCGTCGAGGCCGGGCAGACAGGCCAGCACGGTGGCGGGCGCGGTGTTGATGTTGACCAAGCCGCGTTTGTAGCGCGCCGTGCCGACGGTGATGTCGCGGTAGATCAGCCCAAACTCATCGGCGGTCATGCCGCTGCGCAGATAAAAATCGAGCAGACTCTCGAACTTGACGGCGACCGGCGGGCCGCCGCGCCGTCCGCCGAAACCGAGCCGGACGTAGATCTGGCTGGCTCGCGACGGACCGAGCCGCTCCTCCAACAGCGGCATCAGTTGGGTGATGTTGTTGACGTTGGTTTTCATGGTGCCGTCGCTGTGAAAATTCGGCTCGCGGCTGTACACGGTTAGAAACTCGAAGAGGCCGGGGTCCCATTGATTGTTGCCGTCAAGGTCCGGTTCGTGCGGATCGAGGATTCCGTTGCGGTTGAGGTCGTCGCCGGCGAGGATTTCCAGCGAGGTGCCATAGACAAGGCGCAGTTCATCCACGGTTTCAAATGGCGCGCCTTTGCAGGTGTACGGGGGCTGGACCATGGCATAATAGATTTGGGAGAACCCTCCAGCGTTCGGGTTGCGCCAGTCGAGGATGGCGTTGAGCAGGTCCAGATGCATGCCCGGCAGGTACTGTAGCTGGTTGGTGGAAGCGGTGTTGAGGTTGAGTTTGGAGGCTTCATCAATCAGGCCGAAATAGACGCGGTCGGAGTAGGTGCGCGGCCAGGCGGGATCGCGGCCGATGATCCAGAAACGCGCGTCGCCCACCGGCACGGCTTCGGCCTCGTAAAGCGAGCGGTCGGGCATCACTCCGTTGGTGGCGTAGGCCGACAGGACCTCGCTGATGTATCGGGCGGCGCCTTCGATCGCCTGGTCGGCAGCCAGCGCAGCGGCGCGATTGTCGGCAGCGCGCAACTCCAGGCTCATCGTGTTGGCCAGGTACAACGCAAGACTCACCAGCCCGAAAGAAATCCACAGCACGATGATCAGCACCGAGCCGCCAGCGTTCTGTCGCAGAGCCTTCACGGTGTCTCCTCCGTTGCGGTTTCCTGCGCGCTGACCTGCACCTGGATCGGCACCAGCAATTCGATGGGCCGCGTTTCCGGCGTCGCCTCCGCCGTGTGAATCCGAAAAAGAACGGCGACGGGCAAATTGGTATCGCTCTGCGTCGTGTCCCAACTGCTGCGCCATTGCATGCCGTCGTAACATTCGATTTCCAGCGCGGCAAGGTGGCTCAGCAACACCTGTTCCTCCGGCACCGGCGTGATGGTGGCCAGCAGATTGCGGGTGACGCCGCGCACCAGTTCCTTTCCTGCGCCGCTGTTCTGGCCGACCGCTTCGCGCAACCGATAGGTCACCCGCTGCACCTCCGCCCACGGCTCCTGCTCGCGCAACACACCCGTGGTCGTGTAAAGCTCGATCTGCACGCGGTCGCTGAAACCGATGCTGCTGACATCGCCCACGCGGAAATCGCCCGACATCACGCGGTTGGTGGAGGGCGAGAGCATCACGCCCTGCAAATCGCGCCGGATCACCGTGAGCGCCTGCTCCAGCGGCAACGCACGGTCCACAGCGTCCACGACGGTCTCCCGCAGGCGGACGGCGCTGAAAAACAGCGCGTTGATGGCCGCCAGCGCCACCGCGCTGACGCCCATCGCCAGCAGCAGCTCCATCAACGTGAAGCCAAGGGGCTGTTCTCGCAGGTTGCTCATTTCGAATGGACCAGCGTGCTCAATCGCACGGATTGTTCCCGATCCTGCGCGTGGAAACGAACTTCCGCCGTCAACAGCTCCATCGCGTCCACCGTCCACCGATCGCTGCGCAACGTCCAGCGATACTCGACGCCGTTTTCCGTGGCAACGCCGGTTTGCGCCGACTGGCTCCAGTTGCCCGTGAGAAGCGCCTCGTTGAGCGCCCGCTCCGCCACGCGCGCCGCCACCCCCTTGCGCGCCGCCACTTCGCCGGCCAGCCCGGCAATGCGCAACGCTTCCACACCGACCGGCACCACGATTGCCAAAAACAGCAACGCCGCCAGCAGCTCGGCCAGCGTGAAACCGGCGCAATCGTGGCGAGGGCGGTCAGGGGTGACTGTTGCGAATTTCATAGTTCACGCGGTTCGTCGTCAGCACCAGCGACAACGTCGAGCCGTCCATTGCGGTCAGACGCAACTCCGTCGGGCTGGTTTCGTCCACCACGCCTTCCGGCAGAAACCGGATCGCCGGCAACGACCTGCCGCGCACCGGCACCGGATTCGCGTTCGGCGCTTCCAGCGACAAGTCCTCGTCCAGCTCGAACTCCAGCGCCCGCGGATCGCCGTCGCGCGGCGGGTTTTCCTGCTCCAGACCGTAGGCGCGTTCCGCTGGGTCCAGCCACAACCACATCGGCATTCCCTCCGACACGGCGCGGCTCTGCGCCGCGCGCGTCAACGCCAGCAGCCGGCGGGCTTCGGAATCCAGCGTTCGGCCGCGGAAAAACGCCGAGAGCATCGGCGCGGCCACCGAGATCATGGCCACGAGCAACGCCATCACCAGAATCAACTCGATGAAGGTGAAACCGGGGATGCGAGGGCTTGTCGGTTGCTTTCGCATTATTTGCGAGTCGTCCAGTTGCAAATATCATCCTCCGTGCCCGGTCGGCCGTCCGGACCGGGCGAATACAGGTCGTAGGAGTTCGGGTTGTGACGGCCCGGGCATTCATAGATGTAGTCGTTGCCCCAAGGGTCTTTGGGAATTTCCTTCACATACGGCCCGTGCCAGTTCGGGCAATCGCGCGGTTGCACGACAAGATCGTTCAGGCCGCCTTTGCCCTTGGGGTAATAACCGTTGTCCACCTCGAAAGCGTCCAACGCCGTGCCAAAGGTGGCGATGTCCGTGCGCGCCGCTGTCTGGCGCGCCTGCTCGCTGCGTCCGACCATCTTCGGCACGACCAGCGCGGCCAAAATGCCGAGGATGGTGAGCACCAGCAACAGTTCGACCAGCGTGAACGCCTGCTGGGCTGTTCGATGGGTTGGATGACGATGTGGGTTCATGGTAGTTCCTTGGTTGAAGGTTATTTGATGTATTCCTGCAATGAGAAGATCGGCAACAACATGCCGATGAAAATCGTTCCGATAAAACCGGCAATCAAAAACAGCATCAACGGCTCCGCAAACGCCACCGCCGTCCTCAACTGCCGATCCAGGTCGCTTTCCGTGGTGTTGGCGATGCGGATCAGTTCGCTGTCCAGCCGACCGCTTTCTTCCGCCACCGAAATCATTTCCAGCACCGAGCCGGGAAACAACATCTTGCAGTTGGCAAGACTCTGGCCCAAACGCGCGCCTTCTTGCACGCCCTCAATCGAGGCGGAAACGGCGTCCACCAAAATCTGATTGCCGATGGATTTGCGGGCCACGTTGAGCGCGTGCACCAGCGGCACGCCCGCGCCGAGCAACGTGCCGAGCATCCGACAAAACCGCGCCATCGCAAACTGCGCGACCAGCGGTCCCACCATCGGCATTCGCAAAATCAACCCTTCCCACACCCGCCGCCCTTTCTCGGAGGCCAACCAACTGCGCAGCGTCAGCCCGATCACAAACAGACCGACCAACACCAGCAGACCATACGACCGCAACAGTTCGCTGGTGCCGATGATCAGTTGCGTGATCGCCGGCAGCGACCCCCCGAAGCCGGAGAACACCTTCTGGAAACGCGGAATGAAGAACACCAGCAAAAACACCAGCACCGCCATTGCCAACACCAGCAGGATGGCCGGGTACAACAGCGCCGTCATCACTTTGGAGCGCAATTCCTTTTCGCGCGCCTGAAAATCGGCGATCTGCGCCAGCACCACATCGAGAAACCCGCCGGTTTCGCCCGCCTGCACCATCGCCGTATAAACGCGCGGAAATGTCTCCGGCGATTTCGCCATCGCGTCGGCCAGCGACATCCCGTCCACCACCAGCCCGTGAATCTCCTTCCACTTCGCTGCTGCCGCCGGCGTCGAGGCTTCGCGGTACAAAATGACCAGCGCCCGACTCAGCGGTACGCCTGCTGCCAACAGGCTCGACAGCAAACGCGTGAAATTCTCCAGCGCTTTTGCCGTGATCTTTTGCGGGCGAAGTCGCAACGAAAACGCGGGCGCCTCTTTTTCCGGCTCGCGGCTGGCCGTTTTCTCGGCGAGATGGACGGGGCGCAGTCCGCGCGATTCCATTTGTCGAAACGCTTCCAGCCGGCTGCTGGCATCAATCTGACCTTCTGCCAGAGCGCCGTTCGCCGCAATCGCCTTGTAGAGAAACGTGGGCATGGTCCATTATGGCTTCTCCGTCACGCGTTCGATTTCCTTTGCCGTGGTGACGCTCAACACCTCCTCCACCGTGGTGATCCCCTGACGGACCAGGCGCCAGCCGTCTTCGGCCAGCGTGCTCATCCCGGCGCGACGCGCGGCCTCGCGGATCTGATCGGTCGAGGCGTTTTGCAACACCAGTCTTCGGATTTCCGCGTCGGTGTCCAACCACTCAAAGATGGCATGCCGTCCAAAAAACCCCGTGTTGCGGCACTCGCGGCAACCGACGGCTTTGAAAATCGTCACTTCCGCCGGAATGCCGACCCGCGCTTTGAACGCCTGTGCTGCCGGCGAGTTGTCGGGCTGCTTGCAGCGTTCACAGAGCACGCGGACCAGACGTTGCGCCAGCACCGCTTCCACCGATGAGGCGACCAGATACGGTTCCACGCCCATGTCCACCAGCCGGGTAAACGCGGTCGGAGCGTCGTTGGTGTGCAGCGTGGAGAAGACCAGGTGACCGGTTAGCGAGGCTTGGACGGCGATCTGGGCGGTTTCCTGGTCGCGGATTTCGCCGACCAGAATCACGTCGGGGTCGTGACGCAGGATGGAACGCAGACCGCGGGCAAAGGTCAGCCCGGCTTTTTCGGAGACCTGGATCTGGTTGACGCCTTTGAGGCGATACTCCACCGGATCCTCGATGGTGACGATTTTGCGGACGGAATCGTTGATTTCGTTCAGCGCGGTGTACAGCGTCGAGGTTTTGCCGCTGCCGGTTGGGCCGGTCACCAGGATGATCCCATGCGGCAGTTGCAACACGCGCCGAAAACATTCGTATTCGCGCGGCGCCATGCCGAGTTCGGCCAGGCCGCGCAAGGTGACATTCTGCCGCAGCAAACGCATGACCACCGCTTCGCCGTGAATCATGGGAATGATGGAAACGCGGATGTCCACTTCGGCGTCGCCCACGAGAATCTTGATGGCGCCGTCCTGCGGCAGGCGTTTTTCGGCGATGTTCAGGTGGCTGAGAATCTTGATACGCGAGACAATCGCCGGCTGAAACCGTTTCAGTTGCGCCGGCACGGGAATCTCCTGCAGATTGCCGTCAATCCGATAACGGATGCGAAACTCGTCCTCAAACGGCTCGAGATGGATGTCGGAAGCGCGCAGTTCGATGGCGTCCTTCAACACCTGATTGACGAAACGGATGATGGAGGCCTCGTCCTCGACGCCCGTGTCGAGGTCGGTCTGTTCCTCGCCTTCGTCCACAACCTGAAAGGCTTTTTCCTCGTCGAGCGTGCCGATGGTGTCGGCGCCGACGCCGAGCCGGCGTTTGATCTCGCGCTGGAGCGCATCGGTGGTGGCCAGCACGGGCTGGAGCTGAAGGCCGGTCAGAGCCTTCAACGCATCCAGTCCCTGCGTGGCAAACAGCCGGCTGGTGGCCACTTGGACGACGCCGTTGACACGCCGCAGCGGCAACAGTTCTTCTTTGAGCAGAATACGGGCGGGAAACAGCGAGAGCAACTCGCGGTCCGGTACGATGTCTTCCAGCGTGGTGAAGGGGACTTTGTATTCTTTGGCAAGCCAGCGGAGCACGTCCTCCTCGCTGGCGACCGGCGTTGCGCTGCGCTGCAACAGCTCGGCATCGGGCGCGCAAAGCTGCCTGGCCGCGACCATCCGGCTCAGCAGCGCGTCGAGGGACAATTCTTGTGCGGGTGCCTCACTCATACAACGGTCGCCGGTTCCTCAGCCAATGCCGCTCAGGGCAACAGCCCCATCAACGTCGCCAGCGCTTCCTGCCGCGCGGTCAGGACCTTGCGTAGCTCTTCCTGCGCTGCCGCCAGTTGGGCTTCCTTCTCCTTCTTCGCGGCGCGGAATCTCTCCAGAGCGCCTTTCACCTGCGCAGCGGGCGCATTGTCGTCAATCGCCTTCTGCAACGCTTCGGCTTCGGGACTCGGCGTAAACCACGGGCTGCGACTGCCTTCCGAGCCGCCGCGCGAGGAGGAAGAGCGACTGCCAAAACGAAAACCACTGAACCCGCTCGTCAACGTTTCACGACGTAAGTCGAAGACCTTTTGCACCAGCGGCTGCACCGCGACCCATTCTTCATCCTTGAATCCCAGTCGCTCCTTGACACCGTCCATGATCCGTTTCTGGAATTCCGCCGGATCAAACCGCCCGCGCCCACGCTCATCTCTGCGTTGTTCCGTCGGTGGACGCGGAGGAGCGGCGCCGCCGGCTGGCGGTTGATTGTCCTGCGCGGCCAGAGAAGCAGACAGCATCAGGATGGTTGCGAAACTGCAAATAGCGACGACTCGATGGCTGTTCATAGGGTTTCCCTCCTGTTGGGTTGTTTTTTGCATCACAAACGCTCTCGAACACAGTGCAAAGAACATGCCAGCCCATCAACACGCACCATAGGAGCAAAACCGCGCCCCTACACTGTGCAATCTCTGCGCAATCCAAAGGCAGGCGCGCAAATTCTGCGCATCCGCCGTCAACGCCGGCTTCGACAGCGCGCCGCGAGTAGCACCCGCCTCAAAAACCGGCCAGCCTGCCGGTAGATTCCTCGGTTTCCTTCCGCGCGCGGCCCGGCCACGTTCAAGATGCGAATCCGGTTTCTGGTCATCCAGTCGCAAACAGTTTGGGGCGACACCGGATTCAGCAAGTCCACCACCAGACAAGGTCGCCCATGTGCCCGCGCCAGCTCGACGGTCAGTGCCGTGCCACCGCTCGGCGCGCCGCGCATCAACACCAAAGTCCCGTCGGAATCACAGACGTTCCACTCGGTGCGCTGCCAGTACCGTGCGGACGGGGTTTGACGGAGCGGATACTTCGTGGCGATCGCGCCATCCTCCGCGCACCGGCCCTGCGGACACCAACCGCCGCAGGGGATGCCGAGCGCAAGCGCCACATCGAGGGCCGCCCGATCCACACCCGTTTGTCCTCCGGACACGATTTTGAACCATCCACTCATTGCTTGGATTCGCAGAATGGCAGCCGCGACGGCAACAGGGGACTCGGGCCGGGCACACCAACATGGCGGAGAGGGAGGGATTCGAACCCCCGAGCCCCGAAGGGCTAACGGTTTTCAAGACCGCCGCATTCGACCACTCTGCCACCTCTCCGCCACACGCTCGACCGTAGCCGCAACGGGCGTTGCTTTCAAGTCCAGAACCTCATCATGCCGAGAGTTGCCAAACGACCCGCGCGCTGCTACAAGGTTCCCATGAGCGTCCTCAACCTGTTCCGATTGGACGGCAAAGTCGCCATCGTCACCGGCGCGACGCGAGGTTTGGGGCGCGCCATCGCCATCGGCCTGGCGGAGGCGGGGGCCGACATCGTGGCGTGCGGCACACGCGAAGCCGTCGAAACCAAGACGGCCATCGAGAAACTCGGACGCCAATGCGTCACCGTCGTCGGCGACATCACCGAACGCGAGTGCATCCAGAGAATCGTCAGCGCCGCGCTCCGGCAGTTCCGTCGAATTGACATTCTCGTCAACAACGCGGGCATTATCCGCCGTGGCGCGGTGACGGAATTCACCGAGAAAGATTGGGACGATGTGATCCATGTGAATGTGCGCGCGCTGTTTTTCCTGTCCCAAGAAGTGGCAAAAGTCATGATCCGTCAGGGACAGGGCGGCAAGATCATCAACCTCGCCTCGCTGCTGTCGTTTCAGGGCGGCATCCAGGTCGCTTCTTACACTGCCTCGAAAGGCGCAGTGCGGACGTTGACGATGTTGCTGGCCAATGAACTGGCGGCCCACGGTATCCAGTGCAATGCGATCGCGCCGGGTTTCATGGCTACCGAGATCACCGCGCCGTTGCAGGCCGACCCGAAACGCAATGCCGAGATTCTCGCGCGGATTCCCGCCGGACGCTGGGGCGCGCCGGAGGATTTGCAGGGCGCGGCGGTGTTCCTGGCGTCGAGCGCCTCCGACTACGTCAACGGCACCACGTTGGTGGTGGACGGCGGCTGGCTGGCGCGCTGATGGAACAAGGGGGACGCTACCCCGTCGAATCAACGTATGAATCGTCGAACCTTTGTCAAAAGCTCTTTGTTGGCTGCCGCTTCGCTGGCAGCCGGGGACCGGCCAGCCGCTGCAGACACCCTCTCTGCGTCGGCAGTGGCAAAAGAAAAGTTGCCCCGAGGAAAACTCTGTGGCCATGAGGTCAGTCGCCTGTTGTTGGGCGGCAATCTGCTGACGCATTTCACGCACAGCCGCGAGTTGCGATACGTCTATAACCTCTGCGCTCACTACAACACCGACGCGAAAATTCTGGAGACGTTGGCTCTGGCCGAGGAGCACGGCATCAACACGCTGGTCATTCACACCGTGCCGCGCGCGCTCTCCCTGCTCAAGGAGCACCGTCGCCGTGGCGGCAAAATGAAGTGGATCATCTGCCCGACCGCCATGCCCGGCACCGACGAGTACGCGCAAATGGTCAAGCAACTGGTGGATGACGGCACCGAATTCATTTATCTCTGGGGAGTCCAAGCAGACAAGCTGGCTGCGCAAGGCAACGCCGACCTGATTGCCCGGGCCGTCGAAACCATCAAGGACCACGAAGTGCCTTGCGGCGTCGGCGCCCACGATTTGAAGGTCATCGAACTGTGCGAGGAAAAAAAGATCCCCGCCGATTTCTACATCAAAACCTTCCATCATCACCATTACAAGACCGCCCCGAAACCGGACGAACTGGACAAACCCTACAGCGAGATTCCCGGCTACTGGTGCCAGAACCCGCAGCGCACCATCGAAGTGATGAAAAACGTCCAAAAACCGTGGATCGCCTTCAAGGTCATGGCCGCCGGTGCCATCCCACCCCAGAGCGCCTTCCAATACGTCTTCCAGAACGGCGCGGATTTCTCGCTGGCAGGAATGTTTGACTTCGAGATCGAGACCGACGTGCAGATTGCCAATAAAGTCTTAGCCAGCATCCGCACTCGCGAACGCCCGTGGTTCGGATAACGACGTTGCCCGAACCGGATTCCGACATGCGGATTTCCGCTGTCCCACTCTAGGTGGTCAGCTTGTCCACTTTGCCGGTCATGAAATCCTTGTTCTTGTCCCCCACCCAGTAACGCGCGCCGGCAATGCACCAGATGAAATCCAGTTCCTGTTCCTGGCTGAACACGGGATGATAGTTCAACACGGGAATCGTCACGGCGTCCCCCTCGTTCACGGTGCGCACGAAACTCTTGGTCTCTTCATCAGCATAAACTTCCATCGAGCCGCGCCCCCGGACGAAGATGTAGATTTCCTCCTGATCCGTGTGATTGTGCGGCGGCCATGAACGTTGATACGGCTGGAACAACGTGAACCCGGCCATGAGTTTGTCGGCGGCCTCGCTCACGTCGAACATCAGGAACACATCCTTGCCTTTGAGGTGGCGAATGCGCTTTTCATCACGCGAAAACTTCTTCCACTCTGCGTGAAACACCGGATGCGCATTGTCGGCAGGAGCGCGGCAGATGATGACCTTGCTCGCGCCGGTTTCCTGCGCGAGTTGGTAAGTCGCGCCGCGCGGGATGTAGAGCACGTCGTAATGATCCAGCGCGTACCGCTTGCCGTTCAACAGCGCGGTGACTTGTCCCTGCCAGCCGAACAACAACGATTCCTCGCCGGGATGCGCCAGCGGACTGGAGCAGACAGCGCCGGTCAGTTCGTAGACGCCGTAGGTCAGGAACTGGAGGTTGGAGGTTTGCGGGCTGGACTTCTCGACGTAGCGAAATGCGCTCGTCTCAGCCGGAATATATGTTGCAGGTTTGGGTTGGTTCATAGTTCTCGAGAATCTCTTATTCCTTTCTGACTTTCACTCGATAGAAGCGTTGCCCTGTTGCCAGCAGGTCGGGCACGTTTTTCACCGTTCCGTCGCCTTCAATGTCATCCATCAACGGCTCCCATGTAGCGGTCGCGGCAAGGTCGTCCTTGTATTCCACCCGGTAGCGCCGGCCCGTCACCGTGCCAAAGCGCACCAGCACGCCGCCGCCCGGCTCGATGATCAACTGGCACTCAAGGCGCGATTGCGAATCCAACGGATTCGTGCCTGCGATAAACTCAGACAGATTTGTCATGCCATCTCCGTCCGCATCGCTCTGCGCCTCCGCGTTTGTCGGGCCGCCAAAATACTCTTCCTCCCACACATCCGGCAGCCCGTCTCCGTCTGTGTCGGCCAGCACCGTTACGATGACTGCCGCGCTCGTTGTCACGGCATTGTCGTTATCCGTCGCCTTCGCCGTCAGGGAATAGACTCCGGCAGGCGCGTTGGACCACGTCAGGCTGTACGGCGCGGTGGTGGCCTCTCCCAACTTCACCGTGTCCCGATAAAATTCCACCTTTGCCACTGTACCGTCGGAGTCGGAGGCCGTCGCTTCCATCGTGAGAGTGGCCGGCGCAACCTGCGTTGTCCCGGTCAACGGACGTGTCATCGTCACGATCGGCGGGACATTGTCCGGCGCAGTGGTCACCGCAAACGACGCCGGGAAACTGCCGTCGTACACGAACGAGAGCGATCCGTTGGCGTCGGCTGGGCCGGTCAGCAACGGGTCGCCGTTGACGGTCACGCGATAGCGGCTCAGCGGCAGCAATCCGCCGAGCGTGTGGGCGACGTTTCCCGGCGCGTCGTCGGCTTCTTCCGTCCATGCGCGTTGCGACGAAGTCCATGTTTGCACGGACACGCTTACGGCATTCGTGTTCGGCGAGATCTCCAGCGGCACAGCGGAAAATGTCTTTTCGCCGTTGACAACGCCGGAATCAAACCACGCTTCGCCTGCGGCGCTGATGCGCGTTGTCGCTTCCACGAAAGGCCGGCGGAAATTGCCCAGCACCACCTCGGCCTGATCGTTTGCGCCCCAGACGGTGAGTTCCTCGCCTCCGCCCGCCGCAGAAGCAGCGGTGGCGGCAAGGAGCAGAAGCATGTGGCTGCCGGCGACGGAGCGAACCTCCGGCGACACGGTCGTCGCGTACTGAAAAACATTGCGCGACGGCTGTGCGGGGTTTCCCGTTTCGACCCAAGGATCGGTTGCCATGAATTTGGCCGACAAGTACAACCACTCCAGCGGATAATCCAACGACCAGTTCACATTGCTGACGGTCAAGGATCCCCAACGAATCGTGTTGTCGCCCCACGAACGGGGCACTACCACTGTTCTGTCCATCTCGACGCCGAAAGTCACATCGCGTTCAAGCCCCCAAACCGGATCGGCGTCTTCTGAGATGAAGCGGAAGAGCATATGGAAATCCACCTGGCGGATGAGAACGGGGGGAAGGGAAGGCAATTGATCCGGCGATTCCTGTACCCAGCCGCCGCATTCGCGGTATCGGATTAAGGGCGGCAGAGTCAACCACATGGCGCCGGTGTCATATCCCATCCTTCGGGTTTGACCATGTTTCGGATAATAATGCGTCCAGTAGTAGCTTATCGAGCGGTCGGCTGTCGGTCCCACAAGCACTTGAGCCGTTCGGATTTCCGTGTTGCCGTCCGGGTCCGTGACTTCCACCACCAGCGCGTGCAATCCAGCGCGAGACGGCGTGAATGTTCCGGTTACCACATTACCGCTCTTGGAGAATGTCAGAGAGGTCGGCGGGACCGTCCGCACGGAGTATGCAGAATGGACCGACGGTGAACCGTTGATCCAATACATCGCAAAAGCGAAAGGGAAACTCTCGCCGGGTTGCCCGGTCCGCCGCAGATCGGTAAAGCGAAACAGCCGCCGATTACCGGTAAACGGGCTTTGGGCCTGGTGAATGAGCCGATTGCCGGTAAACGTTCCGACCGTTCCTCCAAGAATTCCGACACGTCCGCCGACAATCGTGTTTCCGGCCAATTTCGAAGTTGCGGAGCTGTTGAAGGTAAAATCCACGGCGAAGTTTTGCTCCCGGATCACATTGTTGGTCAGCGTCAGAGTTTCGCTATTGGCCGCAAAAACACCGGCCACCATGTTGCTCTCGATCCGACAATTTTCAATAGTGTTGCTCGCTCCGCCATAGATATAAACGCCCCGGTCAAAACCGCTGATGCGGGAAAAATTCTTGATGGTCACGTTCGTGCGGTCAAACGACCGAATTCCATCCGACTCGCTGGGGCCTACCGCTCCCGCGTACCGAAGCGCATATCCATTGCCGTCAATGGTAATGTTGTCTGCGCCGATGAGCAGGCCATAGTCCACAGCGGATGTCACCACCACATCTGCGTTCAAGACGATGCTCGTGGTGATAATGCTTCCCCCGCTTGCGCCAAAGCGCCGCGCGTCAGAAGCAGGAAAACAACCGCCGCCTGTAGCAGGAACCTCGTTGATTTGTTGGTTGGCACATTGAATTTCGGACATCTTCTTCGGACAAGACGCAACTTACCGGGCCACCGCTCGGTTTGTCAACAGGAGGAAGCTTTCGTCAACAATTGTGCGGAACCATGTTGCGAATTGTGGTTTGGTTTTTGGCTCGGTTCCGTTCATGGCGACTTCTTCGGTGGTTGGTTTCATTGTCACTTGTCGAGAGTCCACCCTGCTGATTGACGTTCGAATGATCAACTGGTTGCGGCGGCGGCGCCGGGAAGGGGAACAACACCGGTGGGCGGAAGTTTCACTGTGCCTTTCTCAAAATCTTCTGCGGTCGGACTCAGCACGAGGTTATACCACGGGCTGTCTTTGCGCTCGGTGAGGTCGGTCCAACGAACGATTTGCCCGGTGTAAGCGGAGATGCGTCCCATGATGGCTGTCAGCGTCGCTTCCGCCAAGCCGCGCGCCTCGCTCAGCGGTTCGCCTTCGCGGATGCTGCGGATCAGGTCGGCGTGCTCCTGCACGTACGGGTTGACCGCGTCCTTTCGCGCCGGGCGCGCTCGCGTTCCGGCGATCTTGCCGCCGGGCCATACGGAACCGGCTGTGCCCACCAAGTGCTCGCTGATGCGCTGGTAACAGCCGTTGATCTGGCGGCTCATGCTGTGGACCGTCACGTCGTCGCCGTAGTCGAAATCCACGCTGAAGAAATCGTAGCGATTGCCCAGCTCGCGCCGGGCGCGACCGCCAAAACCGAGCGCCAGTTGCGGCGGCCGCCCAATGAACCAGTTGGCCACATCGAGGTTGTGAACGTGTTGCTCAACGATGTGGTCGCCGCACATCTCGACAAACTGATACCAGTTGCGCACCATGAACTGCGCATCGCTCTCGCCCTCGACCCGTTCATACACGCGACGCGGATCGCCGCCGCACCACCAGACGCGGCCGGAAATGATTTTCCCGATGGCGCCGCCGGCGACCGCCTTGTAATTCTCGATGTAAACCGGATCATGACGGCGTTGCGTGCCGGCGACGACCGACAAGCCTTTTTGTTTCGCCAACTCGCCTGCCGCAATGACTCGCCGCACACCGACCGGGTCAACGCCCGCCGGTTTTTCGACAAAGACGTGTTTGCCGGCCTGAATCGCCGCTTCCAGATGCAGCGGATGAAAAACAACCGAGGAGGTGATGATCACCACATCCAAAGGACGAACCGCCAACAGCTTGCGGTAACTGTCGAAACCGAGGAACGTGGTGTCAGGCGTGATCCTGACGCGACGCTCGCCCTCTTTCAGATGTTCCTGACACCACTTGGCGAGTTGTTCTTTGAATTTGGCCACGCGATCGGGAAGCGCATCGGCAACCGCGACGATCTCGACTGCCGGGTCCGCTTCCAAACAGTTGCCCGCCGCGCCGGTGCCGCGACCGCCACAGCCGATGATGCCGACGCGAATCCGTTCGTTGCCCGCGGCAAACACGCCGGGCGAAACCGAGCCGGCCAGCGGCGTCAACGCCGCCAGTGTGGCGACCGATTGTTTCAGAAAAGTCCTTCGAGTTGTTGAGTGGTTCATTTCCGATTCTCCTTTGTTTGGGTTTGTGTGTTCGTTCTGGAAATCTCACGGCAGGGTTTCGATCTCGCGGTCGCGTGCCACGACCCCTTTCGGGTACACTTCATCGCGGGCTTCTTTCCAGAAATCCAGAATCTTCGACGGCACGCCGGGGGCGTCTTGGAACTTCGTTTCCACGAACGCCTGCACGATGCGGCAGGCGACATCGGGCGCGACAAGACTCTCGCCCATGCAGACAACGTTGGCGTCGTTGACGCGACGGCCAAACTCAGCGGCCATCGGCGTTTCGGCGGCAATCGCCGCGATACCGGCGAATTTGCCGGCGCAAAGCGCCATGCCGGTGCCGCTGCCGCAACAAAGCACACCGAGGTCGGCCTCGCCCTTCTGCAACACGCGGGCAGCCCGCTCGGCTATCGAAGGGAACTTCACGAACACGGAGGTGTCATAGCAACCCACGTCAATGACGGTGTGACCGGCTTTCTCCAGCCATTGTTTGACCGCGTTTTTCAGAATGAAACCTCGGACCACACAACCGACAACGATTCTCATTTCCGCCTCCTGGCCGCCATGTCGCGGCACGCTTGTTTGATGTGTTTGAGGCCGAAGCCGTGTTTCTCGAACAGATACGCTTCGGTGGCGACTTCGCCGAATTGATCGGGCACGCCGAGCCGTTTCACCGGCACGGGATGTTGCTCGGAAAGAATCTCGCAGACCGCGCCGCCAAGACCGCCGATGATGTTCTGATTCTCCACGGTCACCACTCCGCCGGTGCGACGCGCGGACGCGACCAGCGTTTCGGCATCGAACGGCTTGACGCTGGGGCAGTGCAGCAAATCCACCGAGACGCCTTCCGCAGCCAGTTCGACGGCGGCTTGCAGGGCAAACGGCGTCATGTAGCCGGTCGAGACCAGCGTGACATCGTTGCCGTGACGCATGTGGACGGCTTTGCCGATGTTGAAACGGTAGGTCTCGTCAAAGATTTTTGGCTGTTTCATCCGAATCAGTTGCAGATAGACGGGACCGCGGTGTGCGGCCATCCAGTGCAGACAGGCGCGCAGCTCGTAGCAATCGCACGGAGAGAGCACGATCATGTTCGGCATGGCGCGCATGATGGCGAGGTCTTGAAAACACATGTGCGTGCCGCCGTTCGGTCCGGCGGTGATTCCGGGGGCGGTGCCGACGATTTTGACGTTCATGTTGGCGTAGGCCACGCTGATGGTGATCTGGTCATAGACACGACGAGTCGCAAAACACGTGAAGCTTGCGCAGAACGGGATTTTGCCTTCCGACGCCAGCCCCGCGCCGATGCTGATCATGTTCGCCTCGGCCACGCCGACATTCAGGAAGTTCGCCGGGTGTTTGCTTGAAACGGTCGGGTTGGTGCCGGACGCCTTGCTCAGGTCGGCTTCGAGGCACATGACGTTCGGGTTCTGCTCGATCAGTTCGTTGAGCGTCTCGCCATAGACGATCCGCATTTCTTTGTTGTGAAGTTCGGTGGCCATGGTCGTTCCTCAGTAGGGCAATGTGGCTTTGATGGTCAGAGCGTTCATATATTTCTCGTAGGCGGCGCGGTCGGGGACCTTGATGTTGTGGCTTTCCGGTTTGTTCTCGACGATGCAGCAACCTTTCGCCTTGATGGTGTGGGCGATGATCATTTTCGGTTTGCCGCGAGCGGCGATGGCGGCATTGATGGTGTTGTAAATGGCGTCCCAATCATGGCCGTCCATCTCGAAGACCTCCCAGCCGAAGGCGCGCCATTTGTCGGCGAGCGGCTCCAGCGTGAGCAGCCGATCAGTGAAATCGTCAATCTGGAGTTTGTTGTAGTCGGTGATGGCAATGAGGTTGTCGAGCTTGTGATGCCCGGCGAACATCGCAGCTTCCCAGTTCTGGCCTTCATTGGATTCGCCGTCGCCGATGATGCAGAACACGCGGTGTTTCTTGCCGTCGAGACGCGCGGCATACGCAGCGCCGCAGGCGCAGGAGAGTCCCTGGCCGAGCGAGCCGGTGGTCATGTCAACGCCGGGCACAAAACGCGCGTCGGCGTGGCTCGGTAGCTTGGTGCCGTCGGCGTTGAGCGTTTTCAGCCACGACGTGGGAAAGAATCCCCGATAGGCGAGCGCCACGTACAACACGGGCGCGGCGTGACCTTTCGAGAGCACGAGCCGATCGCGGTCTTCCCAGCGCGGGTTCTTCGGGTCAGTCCGCATGACCCGGTAGTAGAGCGTCATCACGATTTCGACGAGGCTGAGCGCCCCGCCAAGATGGCCGGAGCCGGCGCGGCAGATCATGTCAGTGATGATGTAACGCCATTCAGCCGCCATTCGATCAAATTGTTCGCGGTCGAATTGTTCGGTCATGGGTTTCTCCTTGTTAGAATTTCACGAGGCCGGCCAGCCGCCCGAAAACGGCCACGGAGATGGTCACACACACACACGCGGCCAGCGTCATGGCCACGCCGGCTTTGGCCATGTCTTTGATGGAAAAATAGCCCGACGAATACGGAATCACGTTGGTCGGCGTCGAGGTCACCAGCAGGAAGGCGAGCGATGCCGTTGTGCCCGCCGGAATGGCGACGAGGACCGGGTCAATATGAATGTTCTTGGCCAGCGCGATCAGCAGCGGCACCATGATGATGCCGGTGGCGGTGTTGCTGGAGAACATCGCCTTGATGATGGAAACACCCAATACCACCACGAAGATGATCAGCAACGGATGAAGCAGCCCGATTTTGCTGAAACAAACCTGCGCCAACCATGCGGCAGCGCCGGTGTGATAGACGGCCATGCCGAGCGCCAATCCGCTGGCAATTAGAACAATGCCGCCCCAACTGATTTCGGCTTCGGCTTTTTTCCACGTCAGGTTGGTCAGTCCCGGAATGAAAAACAGACATGCGCAACCAATCGCAACGAATGAGATGCCGAGATAGTTGACTTTGCCGCCGGTCCACTTGGCGATGAACGGCTCGCAAATCCAGAGCGCGACGGTCAGCGCCGAGATGAGCAGCGTGAAGAGTTCGTCGCGCTTGAACTTGCCGAGTTCCTCGCTTCGTTTCCGGAACTCTTCATCGGCCATGGTGAGATTGATTTTCTCAAGCGGGAAGAACAGCAGCAGGATGCCCCACGCGAACGGGATCATCAAAATGGCCGCCGGAAAACCGACGATCATCCAGTCAATGAACGTGAAATGGATGCCGGCCAAGTCCTTGAGAAACGCCATCGTCAACGGATTCGGGCCGCAACCGGCGGGAGTGGCGATTCCGCCGATCAACGGTCCCCACGCGCACGAAATCATCAGCACCCGGCCGAAATTGCTTTTCATCGGCTCGGCCTTGGCGTCTTTGAGGATGGAGACGCCAATCGGCAGCAGCATCGCGGCGACGGCCATGTCGGTGATCCACGCCGAGATGAATGCGCCCACGGACAGGAACATCAGGATGATCATCTTCGGCTGATGCCCGAACCGTCGCAGCATGGCGGTCGTCAACCGTTTCATCAGGTTCGTTTCCGTGATGGCGGTCGAGAAGATCATGACGCCGATGAAAAACATGATGATGTTGTTGCCGAAGCCTTCTTTGACCAGCGCGTTGAACTCTGCCGCACCGCTCACCACGAGCGTCACCATCCCCAACAGCCCGGCAATGGGAAACGGGATCGCTTCCGTGACCCACAAAATCACCACCATCACTAGCACGGCCAGCGACGTCTTGCCCGCTGCCGTCAGCGCAATGACGCCGTTGTCGGTCACGATCTTCGGCGGCAACGGCAACAGCATGACAACCGTCATGACCGCCAGCGCCGCCAGAAACAAGATCATGTTCTTGGAGTTCACATCGCCACCGCTTTCTGCATCAGCGGCCCAACAGCGCTCGGACGGTCCGCCACCCAGCCGCCGGCTTTTTCCAGCGCCGCAATTTTGCCGGCCACCGACCCCCGACCGGCGGTGGCGATGGCGCCGGCGTGGCCCATCCGCCGGCCCGCCGGCGCGGTTCGGCCGGCGATGAAAGCAACCAACGGTTTGGTGAAACGTTTTGCCTCCATCGCTTCGGCCACTTCCTCTTCCATCGTACCGCCCAGTTCGCCGATCATCAGCACCGCGTCGGTTTCGGCGTCGTTCTGGAACAGCGGCAACAGCTCGACAAACCGCGTGCCGGGCACGGCATCGCCGCCGACGCCGACAAGCGTGGACACGCCAAAACCGGCTTTGATGACCATGGCGGTGACTTCGTTGGTGAGCGAGCCGCTGCGGGTCATGATGCCGATTCGCCCGGGGCGATACACGCGCTCAATCCAGTAGGGGAAAATCCCCATCATCGCTTTTCCCGGAGTGATGACGCCGGAGGTGTTCCCGCCGATGACCATCGCGCCTTCGGCGAGCGCCGCTGCCCGGATTTCCAGCGCGTCGTGGACCGGCACGCCTTCCGCCGTGACCACGATTTTGCGAATGCCGGCGTCCAGCGCCTCGAAGACCGCGTCTTTGGTGAACGCCGGCGGAACAAACAGCACGGACGCATCCGCTTTCGTCTCGGCCACGGCTTTTCGGACCGTGTTGAAGACGGGGACGCCTTCGACTTGTTGACCTTCTTTGCCGGGCGTGACGCCGCTCACAACGCGCGTACCGCAGCCGATCATGTGTTTTGTCCAGAAGCTGCCTTCGTTTCCCGTGATGCCCTGAACGAGCACCCGCGTTTCGGAATCAATGAAGATGCTCATTGCGCGCCGCCTTTCGATAGCTCAACGGCACGTTTCACGGCTTCTTCGGTGTCCGCGATTGGTTCCAGCCCGGCCTTTTTGAGAATGACCTCGGCTTCCTCCTCGCCCGTGCCGCGAATGGCAGTGATGATTGGCACTTTCGGTTTCAACTGCGCGATGGCATCGGCGATTCCCTGCGCCATCACGTCGGCGCGCGCGATGGTGCCGAACGTCACAATCAACACCACCGCCGGTTGGTTGCGGAGGGTCAGGTCCATCGCTTCCGCCGCGCGCCGGTAATTCGGGCCGCCAAACTCCAGATAACTTGCGACCGTGCCGCCGTAGTAATTGATCAGGTCATACACGGTATTGGTCAGCCCGGCGCCGGCGCACATCAACGCAATCTTCCCGTCGAACTGCAAATACGGAATCCCTTTCACGGCGGCCTCGTATTCGATGTCGCTGTCGAAATGATCGCGCGTAATCGGGAACCGTTTCTGACGGAAGGCGGCGTTGTCATCAATGCTGACTTTGCCGTCGGCAGCGACCAGCCTGCCGTCTTGGGTGAGGATGAGCGGATTGATCTCCACCAGCTCGGCGTCGAACTTGTGAAACAGCTCGAACATCTTTGGCAGGATGCTCGCGCCCTGCTTGAACGCATCGCCTTTCAACCCCAGACCGAACATGACATTTCGGACTTGGAACGGCGCGAGAGCGCGAAAAGTTTTCACGCGCTCCTTGATGATTTTGTCCGGCATCGTTGCGGCCACTTCCTCAATCTCGACGCCGCCTTCCGACGACGCCATGATGAGGGCGCTCGCCTCCACCGGGTCAATCGTGATCGCCATGTAGAGTTCCTTTTCTTTGCTCAGCGCCTCTTCGATGAGAAGCTTCCCGACTTTGCGATTGACCATCAGGTCGCGGGCTTTGAGCAACGCGTCTTCCTTGGTGGTGGCCAGTTGAATCAGCCCGGCTTTGCCGCGACCGCCCTGCAAGACCTGCGATTTGATGACGCAAGGCAGCCCTACCGCATCCACAGCCGCCGAGACGGCGGCCACTACATCGCGCTCTGGTGTAGCGGCGTCCGTCCCGGACGCCCCTTGTCTTTCGACCAGCGCGCCTTTGGGAATGGGAATGCCCGCTTCGGCGAAAAGCTCTTTCGCCTGATATTCAAACAGTTTCATTTTCCGAAGCGCCTCCAGAACTCGCCCCAAACCTCTTCGTCGGTCGGCTTGACCGGATCGAACGGCTCGGAGACCCACGTGGTGTTGATGAAGTGTTTCCAGGTGATGTTCTCGCTGGTGATGTTGCGGCCCCACGAACCGCAGCCGAGACTTACCGTGGACGGCATTCCGTTGAAGAAGTTGCCGCCGTTGGCCGGGGCCATCGGCTGTCGCACCATGATGCGACTGGTCTTGGCCGTCATCGCCAACGTGTGAATGTAATCGCGGTGGAACGTGAAAATGCCGCACGAGTGCCCCAGCCCGACGTACTCGGTCAGTTTCCGCTGAATGTCGAGAGCTTCCTCGAATGTCTCGTAGCTCCAGAGCGCCAACACCGGCGAAATCTTCTCGCCACTGAAACGGCTTTGGCCGGGGTTGTCGCCCAGGACCATCAGCATCACGGTGGAGTCTGGGACCTTGATTCCGGCGTCGGCGGCAATGCGCGTGGCGGGCACGGCGATGACTTTCGGGTTGAGACCGATCTCGCCCGTCTTCGGATTGGCCACCCACATCCATTTCTCCAGCCGGTCGCGTTCCTCGTTGGTGCAAAGGTAACCACCTTCCGCCTTCAACGCCTCGACCATCCGCTCAAAGATGCTCTTGTGGATGACAACGGAATTGTCCGAAGAACACGACGTGGCGTGGTCGAACGTTTTGCTGATCCGAATTTTGCGGGCCGCATCCGCAATGTCGGCGTCTTCGCACACGATGACCACCGGGTTGCCCGCGCCGACGCCGTAGGCCGGTGTGCCGCTGGAGTAGGCGGCTTTCACCATCGGATTGCCGCCCGTGGCCAGCACCCGGTCCACCTGACGCATCAGTTCATTGGTCAGTTCGACGCTCGGTTCCTCGATCCACTGAATCAAATCCTCCGGCGCGCCGACCTTTCTCAATCCCTCCCGCATGAAACCGCAGACCAGCGCACAGGATTTTTTGCCTCTCGGATGCGGCGCGAAAATCACGGCGTTCCGTCCTTTCAGGATGCTGACCGCGTTGCTGGCGGGCGTGGCCGTCGGGTTGGTCACCGGCGTCAACGCGCCGACCACTCCCACCGGCTTGGCATACTTGGTGATCTTTTTGATCTTGTCCTCTTCGATCACGCCGACGCTTTTGGCGCCGAGGACATCTCGGATGACGCCGAGGACTTTTACTTTGTGTTTGGTGACCTTGTCCTCGTACTTGCCCATGCCGGTCTCTTCGACGGCCATCTTGGCGCAAGCATGGACGTTGGCGTCGTTGTAGGTCTGCCACGCAATGGACAGGCAGACATTGTCAATCTGTTCCTGCGTGTAATTCTCCACCTGACGCTGCGCCGCCCGCGCCTTCTCCACCAGCCGCGCAATGATTGCTTTGTTGTCGTCTGACATAATGGACTCCTTCCGTTTCAGCGTTTCGGTTTCCACTGATGCAACGCCAGCGCCGCCGCTCCCAACGCGCCGTTGTAGCGGCCTAGCGTGGACGCGGTGATCTCCACGTCCGTCTCCCCTGCCGACGCGCGGACCGGCGCGAGAAACGCCTCGCCCAGTTCCGCCAGCGGCCCGGCAAAAATGATTTTCTGCGGATCAAACAACGCGCTCAATTCCCGCACCACCCAGCCATGCACGCGCGCCGCCTCTTCGACCAGCGAGAGCGCAAACGCATCGCCCGCTTTCACCGCGCTGACGATGTGTTCGATGGTGAGGTCGCCGTTCACCGATGCCAACGAAGTCTTCTGCCCCTGCTGAATTGCCCGTTGGGCCGTCGCAATCATCGCCGAGAGCGACGCCACATGTTCGAGGCTCGCGTCGCCCCATTGCCAATGCCCGATTTCGCCTGCGCGATTCCGGCTGCCGCGCAACAGGTGCCCGTTCACAATCACACCGGCGGCAATCCCCGACCGGATGCCGACGCACACGAAATCCTGCAGACCGCGTCCGCTGCCAAACCACAGTTCCGCCAGCGCCATGCACCGGATGTTGTTCTCCAGAAACACGGGCACGCCGAACCGATCCGCCAACCGCGCGCCGAGCGGAATGTTTTGCCAGCCGGGAATGAATTCGTAGCGCAGCGCGACGCCGGTGTGCGGGTCCACGGTGCCGGGCACGCCGACACCAATGCCCAACACCGCGCCCGGACCGCCGTCCATCACCTCGGCAATCGCCTGTTCAATCTTGTCGAGGATTTGCGTGGCGGAATCCGTCGCGCGAATCGCCTTGTGAACCTGACGCAGCGGCCTCTCGCAAAAATCCACCGCCGTCGCCATCAGACTGCGCGCCTCGAAATCCACGCCCACGAACCGGCCGCCCGACGGATTCAACTCCAGCAGTTTCGGTGGACGACCCGACCGAGGCTCCCGTTTCGCCGACTCCACCAGAAACCCGTCCCGAATCAGCCGATCCACGTAGATGCCGGCGGTCGAGGGCACAATGTGGAGCTGGCGCGAGAGTTCCACGCGCGAAATCCGCCCCTGCACGCGCACTCGCTTCAGCAGTTCCGCTTCGACGGCGGCGATGGTGTGATGTTTCTTCTTGATGCGCGTCATCAGAACGTCACGACCTTGCCGGTCTCCACCGATTCCTGCGCCTTCAAACACATCGCCACCGACCACCGGCCATCTTCGCCCGTGGCGCAACGCAGCGGCTCGCCGCGCGCCGCCGCCGTCAGGTTCGCGATTTCCTCTTCCAGCTCATAAACTTCGCCGGTGGTTTTCGCCAGCGCGACCTCCTGGACTTTCTCGCCGTCAAAATACTTCAGCGAATACGTCGGGTGGAACGTCCGATCCATCGCGCCGCTCCAACTGGCCCAGAGCGCACCGCGCGTGCCGGTCAGCTTGACGACCTGATGATGCTCGTAGGCGGCGAGCGTCTGCGAAATGACCGCGTAGCCGCCGTTGGGGAATCGGATCATCGCGCTGAAGTTGTCCTGCAACTCGGGATGCTCGTCGCGTTTGTGGCTGGCAAACGCCACCACGGAAACCGGCTCGCCAGCCTTCGCAAAATACCAGCGCGCCAGATCGAAGAAGTGAATCGGCTCTTCCAGAATCCAATTGCCGACCTGCTTGATGTTGTAGCGCCAACCGCCGGTGCCGAGCCGGTACGGGTTGCGCCACAACTCGATCAGGCAATACCGCGGATCGCCAATGGCGCCCGCGTCCACCATCTCCTTGACCTTGCCCCACAGCGACGACAACCGGAACTCGTGCCCGATGGCCAGTTGGAGTTTTTTCTTGCGCGCCAGCGCGATGAGTTCGTCGCACTGATCCAATTCGAGACACATCGGCTTTTCCAACAGCAGGTGACAACCCGCTTCCAGCGCCGCTTTCGCGGCTTCGTAGTGCAGATGAGCCGGCAATACGATGTCCACTGCGCCGAGTTGTTCGTTCCGCAACATCTCGTGGAAGTCGGAATAAACCTTCGCGGCAGGATGGTTGGCTTGCGCGGCGGCGCGGTTCTCGTCCGAGCGCTCGGCGATGGCAGCCAGTTGCGCGCCGGGAGTGTTGGCGATGACACGGGCGTGATGGCTGCCCCAAGCGCCGCAGCCGATCAGTCCGAAGCGAAGAGGAGATGGGTTAGGCTTCATAATGGATATTTTGATTTCAAAATTACTGCTCCCCACCTTTCTTGTCAATACCTGAACTTTTGCAAAGTCATGCAAGGGCCAGATGGGTTGTGATTTTCTCGTGACTCCAGCCGTCCTCCCGCGCCCGATCCACCGCCCAGCGAATCGTCGCCGCCAGCGTCTCCGACAGCCCGGACCGACACGCTTCGCCGATCGTCATCACCAGCGCACTCGCCCAGCCACGCACACGGCCCGGCCCCATCCGCGCCGTCAACAGACTCTACGCCACGAACACGAAATCCATATGCCGGGTCTAGCCCTCGCCTCCTCGTCGCTGACAATCCGCCATGCCCAGCTGTTGCTGGCCGTCTCGGTGGAAAAGCTCGGTGCCGCTCCAGCGCCGCCGATACACTCGCAGCAGCCGACTCGCTTCCCAACTCAGC
>Ga0272448_1000953_pt1 | contig 41095 bp, 42 predicted proteins | sample YNPCB0191_FD_202220 | JGI IMG/M metagenome (GOLD analysis project Ga0272448, IMG submission 202220) | Hot spring sediment microbial communities from Yellowstone National Park, WY, United States - YNP-CB-019-1 | ecosystem: Environmental > Aquatic > Thermal springs > Hot (42-90C) > Sediment...
CAGAGCCTCTTCGTTGGACTTCAAGTTGGGAGCAAAGCCGCCTTCATCGCCCACTGCCGTCGAATAGCCGTGCTTCTTGAGCACCGCCTTCAAATTGTGGAAAATCTCGGCGCCCATGCGCAGCGCTTCGCTGAACGAGGAGGCTCCGAAAGGCGCCACCATGAATTCCTGCACGTCTACGGAGTTGTCGGCGTGGACGCCCCCGTTGAGGATGTTCATCATGGGCACCGGAAGCAGAGAAGCGCCCGCGCCGCCCAGATAGCGATACAGGGGCAGCTTGTGCGCCGCAGCCGCTGCGCGGGCCGCGGCCATCGAGACCGCCAGTATGGCGTTGGCGCCCAGACGGCCCTTGTTGGGCGTGCCGTCCAGTTCGATCAGCACGCGGTCCAGCTCGGCCTGGCTGTCGGCGCGGCGACCGCAGACCGCCTGCGCGATCTCGCCGTTGATATGGTCTACGGCCTTCCGCACGCCCTTGCCAAGGTAGCGGCTCTTGTCGCCGTCGCGCAGCTCCAAGGCTTCATGCTCACCGGTCGAGGCCCCCGAGGGCACCGCCGCCCGGCCCACACTACCGTCCGCCAGGCAGACATCCGCCTCGACGGTGGGATTGCCGCGGGAATCCAGTATCTCGCGGCCGGTCACTCTTACTATCTGCATTAGTTCGCTCGCTCCTTAATGGTATTTGCCGAATCTCGCGGCGACCCTGGCGCCGGCGGCCCCTCAGGCCGACTGGCGCACCGTAGCGGTATGGGCCGCCTGTTCATCCGTCACCACTACTATGCCGGAGTCGGTGACGAAATATCCCTTGGCGCGGTCCTGATCCAGGTCGTAGCCGATCACGCTGTGCTCGGGCAGCTTCACGTTGGGCGTGACTATGGCCCGCCGGATGCGGCTGTATCGCCCGACCTCGGAGTTGTGCATCAGGATCGAACTTTCAACTTCGCAATAACTGTTGATGCGGACGCCCGGTGAAAGCACCGAACGCACTACCCGCCCGCCCGAGATTATGCATCCGCCGCAAACGATGGAATCTATGGCCACCCCCATGCGCCGTCCTTCCTGCGCAAAGACGAACTTGGCCGGCGGGCGCTGCAAGGGCCGCGTGCGCAAAGGCCACTGCTCGTCATAGAGATTGAACTCCGGGGTTACTGCCACCAGGTCCATATTAGCGTCGTAATATGCGTCAATGGTGCCCACGTCGCGCCAGTAGCGCGCGGCCTTCTTGTTCAGGTCCACGAAATCGTAGGCATAAACCCGGTACTTATGAATTGAGCGCGGCAATACGTCGCGGCCGAAGTCGTGTGAGGAGTTCGGGTCCGCCGCGTCCTCGCTGACCGCCTCCAGCAGGGCGCCCGTGTTGAAGACGTAAACCCCCATAGAGGCGCTGACCATTTCGGGATTGAACACCGAGCGCGCGGGCTGGCCGTGCTGGGGTTTTTCCTCAAAGCCGACCACCCGATAATCAGGCGCGACCTGGACCACCCCGAAACGGCCGGCCTCCTCGGGCGGCACCTGTATGGTGGCCAGGGTTATATCGGCCTGGTGCTGCCGGTGCCAGGCGATCATCTCCCGGTAGTTCATCTTGTAAATGTGGTCCCCGGAGAGCACCAGAGTGTAATCAGGGTTCTCGGCCAGGATGCTTTCGCAGTTCTGGAATACGGCGTCGGCGGTGCCCAGGTACCAGTCCTCGTGGATGCGTTTCATGGGCGGGATCACTTCAATGTATTCGCCCAGCTCCGCCGAGAGAATGTTCCAGCCCTCGCGCACATGGCGCGTCAGCTCCAGCGCTTTGTACTGGGTGAGGATGAAGATCCGCCGGACATCGGAATTGATGCAGTTTGACAGCGTGAAATCAATGATCCGGTAATGGCCTCCGAAGGGCACCGCCGGCTTGGCGGTGTGCCGCGTCAGCGGGTAGAGGCGCTCTCCCGCGCCCCCCGCCAAAAGGATCGCCAGTACATTCTGCATCCGGACTCTTTCTTTTCTTATACCAGAGCGGAAGCTCCGGCCGCCGCGCGCCCTCGCTAGGCGATGATCTTCTTGCGCACGGCGTAAAGCACGATCTCCGCAGTGTTGTGGAGATTGAGCTTTTGCATGATATGGGTGCGGTGCGTTTCCACCGTGTATAAGCTTAAGTTCAGCAGCGCCGCCACTTCCTTGTTGGTCTTGCCTTCCGCCAGTAACCGGAGAATCTGCTTCTCGCGGTCGGTGAGCAGCTCGTAGGAATCCTGCAAACCGCGCTGCTGGAGGTAGCGCATGTAGTCCTCCAGCAAAGTCTGTGCAATGACGGGGCTGAAGAAAGGCTTGCCTTGTGCCACCACTTTGACCGCCCGGATCAGGTCGTCCTCGGCTGAATCTTTCAGCAGGTAGCCTTTGGCGCCGGCCGAGAGGGCGCGCAACAGGTACGTTTCGTCGGAGTGCACGCTGAGCATGATGACGCTGACCTGAGGGTTGCGCTTGACGATCTGGGCGCAGGCTTCGATCCCGTTCAGTTGAGGCATGCCGATGTCCATCACCACCACGTTGGGCTTCAGCTCTTCGGCAAGGCGGACCGCTTCACGCCCGTCAGCGGCTTCGCCCACCACTTCCATGTGCTCCTGGCCTTCCAGCAGGAAGCGCAGGCCCTTTCGTACGACCGCGTGGTCGTCAGCCAGCAGTATGCGGATCTTGCTTGTCACGGACTTCCTCCGGAGGCAACGGAACTTCCGCCGAGAGCAGCGTGCCTCGGCCGGGTTGTGAGAGCACCGTAACGCGCCCGCCCAGTTCCCGCACGCGTTCCTGGATCCCCAGCAATCCCAGTCCCCGCCCGGACGCTTCCGCAGGGTCGAAGCCCAGGCCGTTATCTTGAATGGTCATGGCGATGGAGTCACGGCCCCCGTGGATCGTAATGCGAATCTCGGTGGCGCGCGCGTGACGGGCGCAGTTGGTGAGCGCTTCCTGCACCACCCGGTAGACACAGGTACGGTGTAGATCAGGAAGATTCTCCAACCTCCCGTCGAGCTCGACGCTCACCGGAACGCCGAAACGTCGTGAGAACTCGCGCGCCTGCCATTCCACCGCCGGCGCCAGCCCCAGATCGTCCAGCATTGAAGGTCGCAGGCCCATGGCCAGATCTCGCACCGCGCGCAAAGCCTCTTCCGACAATCGCCGGGTCTCTTCCAGTTTTCTCCCAAACTCCCCCTCCGAGGCGCCGCGCAGCCTTTCCAAGTTGCCCAACTCCACCCGCAACGCCGTGAGCATCTGGCCCACTTCGTCATGCAACTCCCGCGAAATGGACTTGCGCTCAGCCTCCTGCGTCTGGACCAGTTGCTGCGACAGTCTGCGCAGTTCCTGCTCGGCCTGCTCGGCCCGCCGCCACTCGCGCTCGGTCCGCCGCTCCAAGCCGTGTATGCGGTAGATGCTGACTCCGGAGACGATCAGTCCGAGTAGCAGGGTAATCGCCAGCATGCGCCCCAGGTAGACCGGCAGTTCGCTGTGCTTGCGGTCAATCTGCCGCCGCTGCCGCTCGAGGTTGGCCTGGTTGAGCTCGCGCAGCTCGCGCGCCAGTTCCAGAACCGCGTTGCGACGCGGCAACACCTGCTGGCGCAGGAACAGCGCGCTGAAGGCGAGCTTCTGCCGAGGCGTCCACTCAAACAGGGGATCCAGAGAGTCCCAGTAGCGGTCCAGCTCCTCGCGCAGGCGGTCCAGCTTGGCGGCGTCCTCGGCCGCGATGATGCGGCGAAGTTCCTTCAGCTCGCGGCTCATGGAGTTGCGCAATTGCAGCAACTGGTCCCGATACAGGCCGGCGGTCAGGTGCGAGGGATCCAGCAGGTAATCGCGCACCAGCACGCCCGAGAGATGGACTTCGGTGCGCAGCTCGTGCAAAGTGCGGGCGCTCCGCTGGTAATTGTCGTACAGCGACGAAATCTCGGCGTAGATCTGGCGCGTCGTGCGGAGCATGGCCAGACCGGAGAGGGTGACCAACACCAGCAAGGTGCCGAAGGCCACCGCCAGCGCCGGGCCGGTGCGGCTTCTCATGGGTCTCCTCCGGAGCTACCCCCATTTTCGCGCCGGAATCCTGCGATGGCGGGATGGCGGCCGTTGGGCGTGCCATTTATGCTTGGGGCGTGCTGGTGGTGTTCTCGGATCTGGACGGGACTCTTCTGGACCCGCACGACTATGACTGGCGGGCGTGCCGCCCGGCCCTGGAAGTTCTCAGCCGGCGCGGCATCCCGCTGGTGCTGGCAAGCAGCAAGACGCGGGCCGAGCTGGAGTTCTGGCGGACCCGGCTCGGCAACCGGGATCCTTTCGTGGTGGAGAACGGCGGCGCAGTCTTCATTCCCAGCGGTTATTTCCCGTTCGTGCCGGCCGGCGCCATCGAGCGCGGTGGCTACCAGGTGATCGAGCTGGGGCGTCCGTACCAGGAGTTGATCGCCGCACTGGAGGCTGCCGCCCAGCAAAGCGGCGTCTCGGTGCTGGCCTTCCACACTATGACGGTGAGCCAGGTATGCCGTTGCTCGGGCCTGCCGCCGGCGCAAGCCAAGCTGGCCAAGCGGCGCGAATACGATGAGCCTTTCCAGATACGAGGCCGCCGGCCGCCGGAGCCTTTGTTGGAGGCCATCGAGCGGCGCGGCCTGCGCTGGTCCCGCGGCGGACGCTTCTACCACATATTGGGGAACAACGACAAAGCGGCCGCCGTCGAGTTGCTGATCCACAGTTATCGGCGCGCACATGGCCAGATCCACACAGTAGGTTTTGGGGACGCCTGGAACGACCGCGGCTTCCTGGAGCTGATGGACACACCGGTGATCGTTCGTTCGCCCGTGGCAGAACGACTCCGGGTCGCCATCAGCCGGGCGCGGATCACCAGCCGGCCCGGGCCCGAGGGCTGGAACCAGGCCGTTCTCGAGCTTCTCACCGCTCAGGCGGCCTCACAAGTGGTTCCATAGCGACTTCTCCTGGCCGTCACCGGTGCGAGCCGGCTCGCCGAAACGGCGTTTCAGCGCATCGTGGACGCTCAATCCCACCGCCAGGCTGCAAGCCAAGGCCACCCCGCCAACCACCAGCAAGAACGCCGCCAGGAAAACGCTGCGGGCGAAGTTCAGATGATCCGCGGCCACCACTACGGCCACGAAAATCACCAGCGCCCGCACACCGGCCGCCAGACGCCGCGGATGGGGCAGATCCTCGTTGACGGCCCAGACAAGCATGCTGCGGCCCAAAAACTGGCCCAGCCAGACTCCGGCCAGCAGGATGAGCGCGGCGGTGACCAACTTGGGCAGCAGGAACACGACGGTCTGCACCATTTGCGTCGTCAGAGCAGTGTTGAAGGCGTTCAAAGCGGTCAGCAAGCCTACCAGCAGGATCAGCCAGTAGATGGCGCCGGCCACCAGCGGCGCGGCCTCGACCGGGCGGGTGCGGCCCAGCATAGAAGACAGGCCGCTCTCCAGCAGGAACCGGTCCAGCCAGGCGGTCTTGGTGATGCGCAATAGCACGAGCCGCACCACTGACGCCATCAGCAGCGCGGCCAGAAGAATTACCAGGCCGGCCAGCAAGGGCGGGACATAGGTGGTGGCGGTTTCGGCCAGACGTTGAAGCGACCGTTCAATTATCTCGCGCAAGGTGGCAATCATGGTTTCACCTCCACGGGCGCACCCTGGACGGCGGGCGCAGCCGCGGCACCGACGGCATCCCAGCGCGCCGTCAGATACGGCTTGGCAGCCTCGAAGGCCAGGCAGAGCTGTTCTATACGATCTTCGACCTCGGCGGAGACCAGCGGTTCGGTCTCCATCACGAAAGAGGCCACGCGGCCCAAATACAGCGGCGTCAGCGAACGCAGCAGATGTCCCCGCTCCACGGGCATGGCCCGATGGGCGCATGCGAAGTCCAGGATGACGCGCGCCCACAAATAATCTGGAAGTCGCCACTGCCTCGGATTGGCTTCCGCCTCCCGGCAAACCCCTAACAACGCCTGCAAAGTCTCCCGCTCGAGGGCCAGAGACCAGATCTCGCGCAGCTCCCGGCACCCGGTGAGGAACGCTTTGACCATCCGTTCCAGGTTCACCGGTATGGGATCCAGGCCCACATCGAAACGAAAGCCGAACAAATCCGCCGGACGGCTGCCCGTCACGTTCCGCCAGACCTGCTCGTACTCCTTCATCAGCGTGAACACACTACCCACCACCTGGTGGAGCATGGCGCTCAGATCCGCTCCCGGATCCTTGGCGTCGTGCAGCTTGGCGCCTAGAAAGCTCTGGCAGACCCGGAAACCCTCGGCGATGGCGATGGTCGTCATCCAGATGTCCACGCCGTAGCGGGCCACGTCGGTTTCCCAGTCTTTGCGTTCCAGATAGCGCCGCAGCAGCCGGGCCGATATGCCGAAGTCCCCGCCGATGGGCTGGCGGACCCGCAGACCATAAAGCGCCCGCGTCAGCGGATAAACGATGCTATTGGTGATGGTGCCGTCGTATTTGTGGCGGTGATAATAAGGAGCCACGAAATCAAAGCCGGCGTACAATATGGGGCGCACCAGCAGGTCTATCCATTCCGGGGTGATCGAGCGCAAGTCGGCATCCACCACCGCGCAGGCTTGAGCGCCCAGTTCGCGCGCCAGAGCGAAAATCATACGGAAGGCGCTGCCCTTGCCCGGAATCCCGTGATACGGCAGAGAAAGCCGGTGCACCGGCAGCAGAGGCGTGGATAGTAGCAGCAGTTGCGGCGCTTCGATCGAGGCGCTCATGACGGCTTCGCGGGTGCCGTCGCGCGAGCCGCCGTCGGAGTTGACGATCACCGCAGAAAGCTGGGGAAAGTACTTCGCCAGGCCCGCCTGGGCAGCCTTCACCACGTGTGCAATGGTGCGAGCGTTGTTGTAGCTGGGGATGCCGATAACCACGTCGGCCTTCTTCAGACTGCTCGCCGCCTTACGGGCTTCCTCGGTCAACATCGGGACGTTTCAGGACTCATGCCGCCGACACCGCCGGCTCCAAGCCGGCGCGAACCACCGGTCGCCGCGCGTCTTCCTGAACCGCTTCCAACAGATACCGGAAGAAGTCTGGGACCGCGGAAATCACCCGGTTCCAATTGGGGATCTGCGGCGGCCCCAGAGGATCCTCCAGATACTCTTCGGCGGCTTGCCGCAAGCTGCGCGCGAAAGTCGCCACCGCCAGCTCTTCGGCATGGCGATCGAACTGCAACCCGTTCAAGAGAGCGTCCGCATAGTAGCGCTCAATGGTGTCCTCGGCCAGGCGCACATAACGAACCTGAAGGCTGCGGAAGTGATCCTTGGTGAAAACCAGGCCTTCACCGGCCATGGTGCGGAACAGCGATTTGGCCACGTCCACGGTCATGCGGCGCAAACCGCGGCTGGGATCCTCCGGCGATAAACTCTGATGCTTGTGTTCGTAGTTGTCGGCCAGGTCCACCTGGCAGACGCGCGAAACAGCGCAGTTGCGGAAGACTTCCGCCAGCACGCCCACCTCCAGCCCCCAGTCGCCCGGAATCCGGTTCACCCGCGCCAGGTTGGCTTTCATAGCGAACTCACCCGCCAGCGGGTAGCGGAAGCTGTCCAGGAATTTCAGGAACGGCGCCCCGGGCGCCATGCCCTCCATAGCGCGCACTAGCGGCGTGACGAACAGCCGCGTAACGCGCCCGTGCATCCGGTCGGTCACCCGGGCATAGTAGCCTTTGCAAAACTCGAATCCCAGGTTGGGATTGGCCACCGGGTAACACAAGCGAGCCACCAAGCGCCGGTCGTAGTTGACTATGTCGCAGTCGTGCAGTGCGATGACATCACAATCCCCGGACGCCAGCAAGAATCCGTAAGCCAGCCAGCAAGAACGACCTTTGCCGTCACCGCCCGTAGAGAGGCCGTGCTCCTCCAGCAAGCGAAACAGGGTCTGGATTCGCGGGCTGTCAATCCAGAGCATGGTCACCGGCTGGGGGAAACCGTCGAAGAAGCGGCACGCTCTTTCATATTGGACGCGGTCCGCTCGCCCCAAGGCCACCACAATACGGCGCAGATAGCGCACGCGCGCCAACTCATCGGCAATCCGGCGCATGGCGGGGGTTTCAAACTCTGCATAGAGCGCCGGTAACACCAGGCCGATCGGAGTCCCGGCAGAAAACCTTTCCAGCTCGCTTTCCAGGCGCTCCAGCCCGTTCGGATTCAGCCGATGCAGCGTTGCAATTACACCGGTTTGATAGAAGTCTGCCATCAGCCTGCCTCCCGAACCTTCAGGCTAGCCCGGGGGCGGCCGTCGGACCATACAGCCAACAGAGTACTGCGGTAGGGAAAAGGGAGTAGACCCGGACGGGTAGGGCCGCCGCCCCCCTACAACCCTTCGCCGGGGCGGCAGACCAGCGAAAGGAACTCCTCGCGGGTGCCTTTATGGGTCCGAAAGGCGCCCAGCATCGCGCTGGTCACGGCTCCGGAATGCTGCTTCTCGACCCCGCGCATCATCATGCAGAAGTGCCGAGCCTGGCATACCACGCCCACCCCCAGCGGATTCAGCACGTCCTGCAAAGTCTGCGCCACCTGTTGAGTCAGCCGCTCTTGAAGCTGAAGCCGGCGGGCGAACATATCCACCAGACGCGGGATCTTGCTCAACCCGATCACCTTTTCGCGGGGTATGTAGGCTACATGCATCTTGCCGAAGAACGGCAGCAAGTGATGCTCACAAAGGCTGAAAAACTCGATATCCCGGACGATCACCATCTCGTCGTACTTAACGGTGAATAAGGCCCCGTTGACGATCTCATCCAGCTTCATCCGGTAGCCGCTGGTCAGATAACTCAAGGCCTTCTGGACGCGCTCCGGAGTGCGCCTCAATCCTTCCCGGCCCGGGTCCTCACCCAACTGCCGGAGGACTTCCTCCATGAGGGCGGCGATCGAGCCGGCTTGGCGCCGGGCGGGGAATTCTTGCACTATGCCCTTGACGCGGGATTTCACTCTTCCTCCATGATCTCAAAACTGTTGCGCCGGGTCTCTTCGAGGCGGATGCGCGCCAGCCGCGGTCCGGCAGGGAAGACCTGACCCCAGTCTTCCACCAGCCGGCGCCATATCAGGCGGGCCAGGTTCTCGGAGGTCGGCGGCGCCTCCGAAAACTCAGGAATCTCTAGGTTAAGGTTGCGATGATCGAAAGTCTCCAGCACCGCGCGACGCACCAATACATCCAGGCTGGCAAGGTTCAGAACCCGGCCGGTGAAGCAGTCCACCGGCCCCTCGGCGCTGACTTCCAGCAAATAATCATGCCCGTGCCCGTGCGGATTCGAGCACTTGCCGTAAATGCGCGCGTTGTCGGACTCCGGCAGCGCCGCCGCGCGCAAACGGTGGGAAGCGCAAAAGCGGTAACGCCGGCTAACGCGCATCAGGTTGCCTCTCCACGACAGTCCACGTAGAAATCCTCGGTCTCATACACGCGCACCGCGTAAAGCCGCCGGCCCGGTCCGCTCACATGGGGAGCCACGCGCCGCCAGATCTCCCGCGCCAGGTTTTCTGCCGTGGGGACCACTTCGTCAAAAGGCGGCACCTCATAATTCAGGAAGCGATGATCCAGGGGCTCGACCACCTCGCGCCAGAGTATCTGCTTGAGGGCCTTCAAGTCGAAGACCATCCCGGTCACAGGGTCCGGCTCGCCTTCCAGCGTGACCTCCACCACCCAGTTGTGGCCGTGCCCGTGCGGACTGGCGGCTTCCCCGTAGATCGCGCGGTTCTCTTCCTCAGACAGCTCCGGCCGCCGGCAGACGTGCGCGGCCGAGAACTCCACTCGCCGGGTGATAAACATAGCGCCTGACCCGCTCCAAGTTTATTCTGATGCCCGAGCCGCCGAACGGATACACTGAAATCATAACAGTCGGCGGCGGGCTGGCCGCGGGTTTCAGGGCGTTTTGGCCCGCGCCGCAGCCTACGCTCCGGCGCGAGAGGAGCCGCACAGTTGAAGGCTGAGAGCTGGCTGAAGATACTGATCGGCATTTGCCTGGCGGTGTTGGCCTACGGCGTGGCGTCGTCCCTGCGGGAGACGGTCGTGGGCGTCAACGACACCGCGCCGGATTTCACCCTCACCACCGACGGCGGCCGCACGGTGTCGCGGTCAGATTTCGGCGGACGCCTGCTGGTGCTGAACTTCTGGGCCACTTGGTGCCCGCCGTGCATCGAGGAGCTCCCTTCGCTGGACCGGTTTCAGAAAGAGTTCGCGGCCGCGGGCGTGGTTGTGCTGGGCGTCAGCGTGGATCGCGACGCCGAGGCCTACCGGCGCTTTTTGGAGCGGGCCCGGGTGTCATTCTTGACCGCGCGCGATCCGGAGGCGCGACTCAGTGCCCGCTACGGGACCTTCAAGTATCCGGAGACTTATCTGATTGACCGGCGCGGCCGGGTTCGGGAGAAGATAATAGGCCCGGCGGACTGGACGGATCCCACGATCGTCAGCCGCGTGAAGGCCTTGCTGGAGGGATCGTGATTGCTGATGAAGCCAAGCGGCGGCTGCGCGAGTTGCTGGGGCCCGCCGGCTGCCTGGATGAGCCCGAAGAGCTGGCCCTATACGAGTACGACGGCAGCCCGGACAAAGCGCTTCCGGAGATGGTGGTGTTCCCGCGCAACGCGGCGCAAGTGGCCGGTATCGCCCGCATCGCGTCCGAATACGGCATCCCGGTGGTGGCGCGCGGCGCCGGAACGGGCCTGAGCGGAGGCTCTGTTCCCCTGGCAGGCGGGCTGGTGGTGGCGTTCACGCGGATGAATCGCATATTGGAACTGGACTTGGAGAACGAGCGGGCGGTGGTTGAGCCGGGCGTGGCCAACCTGGACGTCACGCTCGCCGTCCAAGGGCGCGGCTACTTTTTCGCTCCCGACCCTTCCAGCCAGCGCGCCTGCACCATCGGAGGGAACGTAGCCGAGAACGCCAGCGGTCCTCACACCCTGGCCTACGGCGTGACGACCAACCACGTCCTGGGCCTGGAAGCGGTGCTGGCCGACGGCGCCATCATCACCACGGGGGGCAAGCAGCCCGATCTGCCGGGCTACGACCTGACCTCGCTGGTGGTGGGTTCCGAAGGCGTGCTGGCGCTGGTCACCAAGGTGGTGCTGCGGCTGATGCGCCAGCCCGAACACGTCAAAACACTTCTAGCCATTTATGATTCAGCAGAGGATGCCGGGCGCACGGTAAGCGAAATCACGGCCCGGGCCATCACTCCGGTGGCCCTCGAAATGATGGACGGGGTGATGCTCCGTATGGCCGAGGAGGCCACCCGCGCGGGCTACCCGATGGACGCCGCCGCGGTCCTGCTCATCGAGCTGGAGGGGCTGCGCGAGGCGGTCGAGGAACAAGCCCTGCAAGTGGAGGAGATCTGCCGGGCGTGCCGGTGCCGCCAGGTGCAGGTGGCGCGCTCGGCCGGCGAGCGCGAGCTGCTTTGGAAAGGGCGCAAGAACGCCTTCGGCGCCATCGGGCGCGTCAGCCCGTTCTATCTGGTGCAGGACGGCGTGGTGCCCCGCACGCAGCTTCCCTCGGTGCTGCGCTTCATCCATGAGGTCTCGGAGCGTTACGGCCTGGTGATCAGCAACATCTTCCACGCCGGCGACGGCAACCTCCACCCCATCATACTTTTCGACGCCCGCCGGCCGGGACAGTTCCAAAAGGCGCGTGCCGCAGCCGCCGAGATTCTGAAGCGCTCCATCGAGCTGGGCGGAACCATCACCGGCGAGCACGGCGTGGGGATGGAGAAGAACGAGCTGCTGCCGCTGCTGTACAGCCGCGATACACTTGAGACTTTTGCACGCGTCAAAGCGCTGCTGGATCCGCAGGGGTTGCTGAACCCCGGCAAGCTGCTCCCGCCGGATCTGGCGCCGGCGCAGATCCGTCAGCGAGGGGAGGCTTGATGCTATCGCGACGCCAGTTTCTCATGAGTCCGGCGGCCGCGGCCGGCCGAGCTCAACTCACCGGCCGCCAGCGCGTGGATCACGCCCTGGCAGGGGCCGAGCTGGATCGCCCGCCTTTCAGCTTCTGGTATCACTTCGGGTTGGAAAAGCACCCCGGCCAGCGGCACGCCCGCGCCACCCTGGAGTTCCATCGCAAGTTCCGCACGGACCTGGTTAAAGTCATGTCGGATTTCCCTTTTCCCAAACCTAAGGGGAACTGGTGGGAGATCCCCGTGCACAGCAACCCGTTTCCCGAGCAGATCCGGGCGCTCGAAATCATTCGCCAGGGTTTGGCGCGGCGCAACTACTTCGTCGAGACTATCTTTAATTCCTGGAATCAGGCGGAAAAACTCTCCTCGCCCGAGCAGGTCCGGCGGCTGATGAACGAGCGCCCTCAGGCCCTGTTGGACGCCCTGGAGGCCATCAACCGATCGCAGATAAACCATGCGCGGCGAGCGCTGGCTGCCGGCGCCGCGGGCATCTTCCTGGCCATCGCCAATGCCGACGCCAAGGTGCTGGCGCGTGAACAGTACCGCAAGTTCAGCGAGCCGTTCGACAAGGCGCTGCTGGAAGCCGTACGCCAGGCGCCTTTGAACATCCTGCACCTGCACGGTGAACAAGTGTACTTGGACCTGTTTTATAAAGGCTGGCTGGCGCGCGTGATTCACTATTCCACGCACGCCACCGGTGTGAGCATTTCCGAAGTGCGCCGCAGCTACTCGGGCGTACTGATGGGAGGCCTGGACGAACGCAACTTCCGCCGCTTGAGTGAGGACGAGCTGCGCCGGCAATGGCAAGCCGCTCAGAGCGCTGCGGGCCCCAAGTTCATTCTGGCGCCGGGCTGCTCGGTTCCCAACGACACTACGGACCAGGAGTTGCTGCGTTTGGTCCGGGTGCTGGGAGCCTAAAGCCTGGCTTTCCGCAGCACTATTGGGCTTCGCGCAGAGCCGGGTGAAGCGTCTTCCGGGTCAGGATCCGCACCAAAACCTCCTTCGCCAGCAGGCCGTCCTCGCTGACGATGCCGGTGAACAGATCCAAAGGCGTTTCCTCAAAGTAGTAGTTGAGCACGCTGATCCCCTGGACTTGCTCGGCAAACACTTCGTAGGCCGGGTGAGCCGGCTCCGGCGGCATGCGGTAACCGGAGGGCACTAATTTATCGCCTGTGGCCAGCGCGTAAACCGGCACCCCGTGCTCCCGCGCCGCCAGCGCTATGGCCCGGCTCCCGACCTTGTTGATCACACCCTCGCCCGTCACGGCATCGGCGCCGAGCAACACCAGTCGCGCTTCTCCCATCAACAGAGCCGCAGCCGCATCCACGATTAACCGGACCTCCACGCCCGCCGCCGCCAGCTCGCGCGCCAACGCCACACCCTCGCACATGGGTCGCGATTCGGTGGCGATCACCGAGAAGTCCCGCCCCTCCTGTTTCGCCCGCCGGAGGGCGCCCAACACGGTAGAGCTGAAGGAATGCGTCAGGACTACAGCCCCTCCAGGAATCAGCGCCGCAGCATGCCGCGCCGCCGCTGCCGTGCCTGCCTGCAATTCCTCGATGAATCTCCGGCAGGCGACGGCGGCATTCGGCCCCGCCTCCAGAAAGCGGTGAGCCAGGTTCACCAACGGCGCCATGCGCGGCTGCGCCCGCATCAGCCCGCGCGCCACGGCGAGGCATTCGGCCGGACCGGGCTGCCCGGCAACCCACTCCGCCAGCGCCTGCGCCGCTCTCGCCGCCAGGGCGGCCGCGCCGCTGGTGTTATCGCGGCGAATCTCCTCCAGCCACTCCGCAGACACTACGCCTGCATCACCGCCGGGTAGACCTTCCGAATGGCGGCGATGATATCCTGGCAATCCCGCTCGGTGAATTTGGGATCCATGGAGACACCCGCGAAGCGACCCAGAATGTCAATGGTGCGCGGGCAGCACTGCGGTCCGTACTGAATCGAGCGTCCCCTTTCGCTGGTGAACGAAGGCCAGTTGGGATGCACGGTGACCTTCTTGATCACGTGCGGCAGCGTGGGCAGGATCACCGAACCGCTGGGCCGGCTGGCCGGCACGCCCTCGGCGCGCATGGCGCGCAGGAACCGCTCGCAGCGCTCGCGCGTACCGAAATCTATGAAGACGCCCGCGCCGAGTTCCCCGGCCGGATCGGGCTGGCGCCGGAAGCGAATGCCCGGCAAGTCGCGAACGCCCTCGTAGACCCGGCGCGCGTTGGCGCGCACCGCGCCCACTATGGTGTCCAGCTTGCGGAGCTGGGCCAATAACACACCGCCGGAGAATTCGTTCATCCGAAAGTTGGTTCCGAAAAACCAATCCAGCTTGGGCTTGCCGACCACCCGCTCGTGCAGGTCCCGCAAACCGCCCAGATCGTGGAATCGCGCGGCGCGCTCGAACAGCTCCGGATCGCTGGTCACCACCGCACCGCCCTCGCCGGCAGTGATGGTCTTGTTCAACTGGAGGCTGTAGATGCCGATGTCCCCGTGCGAGCCCAGAGGCTTGCCCTTGTAATCGCCACCCACGCTCTGGGCGCAGTCCTCCAGCACGCGCAGTTTGTGCTTGCGGGCGATCCTGAGGATCGGATCCAGATCGGCAGGCGTCCCTTGCAGATGCACCGCCATGATGACCTTCGTGGCGGGTGTGATCTTGCTTTCAATGTCGTTGGGGTCAATGTTGAAGGACTCGTCAATTTCCGCGAAGACCGGCAGTGCGCCGGCGTGCACGATGGTGTTGAAGCAAGAGTGCCAGGTCCAGGCGGGCAGGATCACTTCGTCGCCCGGTCCCACCTCCAGCGCCGCCAGCGCGCACTGAAGGGCCGCGGTGCCGGAGCTGACCGCCAGCGCGTAGCGGGTCTGCATGCGCGCGGCGAATTCCTTTTCGAAAGTGGCCACCTTCATCGGAGGCTGGCTGCCCCGCCCGTACCAGCGGAAAGGCCGTCCGGTCTCCAGCACGTCCACCAACTCCTGCCGCTCTTTTTCGTCGTAGTATTGCGGGCCCCAGTAATCTGCCCGCAGGGGTCTTTCACGAACCGGTTTGCCGCCCTCGACAGCCAGTTGGGCGCTCGCCTCGGCGCCGGCCGCCGCGGCCGCCGCCGCACCCAGGAACTTCCTGCGATTCACCATTGGACTTTCTCCTTCCTGACCCAGCATAGTCTGAGGCGGCCGGGAAGGCAAACGGGGGGCCAAAGGCCCCCGCGGGGCGGGCGCGGCACAGTACAATGCCCGAGATGAGACTACTACTCGGCCTATCGTTGATCGCTTACGCCGCGTCCGCGGGCGAAATCCGCCTGGGGATCGTCGGAACAGACACTTCGCACGTCACCGCTTTCACGCGCATGCTGAACGATCCTTCCTCGCCGGAGTACGTGCCCGGTGCGCGTGTGGTGGCCGCCTTCAAGGGCGGCAGCCCGGATCTGAAGTCCAGTTGGGATCGGGTAGAGCAGTATGCCCAGGAGCTTCAGAGCAAGTGGAATATCGAGATCGTACCGGACATCGCCACCCTCTGCCAGAAAGTGGACGGCGTGCTGCTGGAGAGCGTGGATGGCCGCCCCCATCTGGCCCAGGCGCGCCAGATCATCGCCGCGCGCAAGCCCATGTTTATTGACAAGCCTCTGGCCGCCACCTTGGAGGATGCCCGCGAAATCGCCCGGCTGGCGCACGAGGCGGGTGTGCCCTGGTGGAGCTCCTCCAGCCTTCGCTACAGCGAGATCGTCACCGCGCTGAAGACCGCGGACGCCACCGGCGTCGAGACCTGGGGCCCGGGTCCCTTCGAGGAGCACCACTATTTGGAGCTGGCCTGGTACGCCATCCATCCAATTGAAATGCTATATGCGCTGATGGGAACCGGATGCGAAGAGGTGACCCGGATCTCGGGCGCCAACGCCGACCTGATCGTGGGGCGGTGGAAAGACGGGCGCATCGGCAGCGTGCGCGCCATCCGGCCGTACTCGGATTACGGCGCCTTGGTCTTCGGTCCGAAGAAGACCCTGCGCAGCACGCCCGAAATGAAAACCGGCTACCGCCCGCTGGTGGTGGAAATCGTCAAGTTCTTCCAGACCCTAAAGCCGCCGGTGCCTAACGAGGAAACGCTGGAACTGTTCGCGTTCATGGACGCGGCGCAACGCAGCAAGCAGACCGGCGGGCGTCCGGTCCGGCTCCGCTAACGCGGTCCGGTTTCTACTACAATCGCCCTGGAGGTGCCGATGCTCAGATTAGCACTCGGGTGCCTGCTTGTGGTGCCCTTGCTGGCGCCCGCGCAGGAGCTCAAACCCATCGAGTTGCCCAAGCCGCAGACCGAAGGCGGCAAGCCGCTGATGCAGGTTCTCAACGAGCGCAAGTCCGCACGCCAGTTCAGTACCCAAAAACTTCCGCCCCAAGTGCTGTCGAACCTTTTGTGGGCGGCTTTCGGCGTCAACCGCCCGGACGGGCGGCGCACCGCCCCCTCGGCCTCCAACATGCAGGAGATAGACATCTACGTGGCTTTGCCGGAGGGCTTGTATCTTTACGATGCCAAGGGGCACCGGCTGGTGCCGGTGGTGGCTGAAGATCTACGCGCGGCCACCGGCTCGCAACCGTTCGTGGGCCAGGCCCCGCTGAACCTGGTTTACGTGGCGGATTACGCCCGCATGGGAAGCCGCCCGGACGACGCCAAGGTGTTCTACTCAGCCGCGGACACCGGCTTCATCTCGCAAAACGTGTACTTGTACTGCGCCTCGGAGGGATTGGCCACCGTGGTCCGCGCTACTGTGGACCGCCAGAAGCTAGCGGCGCAGATGAAGCTGCGTCCCGAGCAACGGATAGTGCTGGCGCAGACTGTGGGCTATCCGGCAAAGTAACAAGGCGTGTGAAACTGACCGCCGAGCAGCGAGCCGTCTTGGAGGGCGCGCGCGGCCCTTACCTGGCGGGCTGCATGCGCTGGCTGGCGGAGTGGGGCGAGGTGATGGGTGCGCGCCGGCTCATTCGCTGCGACAACACGCACGTCTTGCTGCCGGTGCCCAACTTGGTGGCCCGTGGGGCGTCGGCACGGACGCTGGAGACTTTCACCGAAGGGCTGAAGGAGGCTTGCCGCCACCCGGTGGCGCCGCACTGCCTGGCGACGGTACATACTCTGTTCGTCACCTTGGACGAACTGGACGTGCCGGAAAACGATCCCGCCCAGGTCCGGGTGCAGCGGGAGATCGCCGAGATGGCGGCCCGCGCCGGGTACCTGCCAACGTTCACCTGCGCGCCTTATCTGGTCGGTAACGTGCCGCTGAAGGGCGAGATCTGCGCCTGGACGGAATCCTCGGCGGTAGTCTACGCCAACTCGATTTTGGCGGCGCGCACCACGCGCCACGGCAACGAGGGCGCCATCGCCGCCTCCCTGCTGGGCGCGGTGCCCGAATTCGGCGTGCTGCTGGATGAGAATCGGAAAGGTACGTTGCGGATCCAAGTCACGGCGGGGCTACGCGGCCCGTCGGACTGGGGTGCGCTGGGCTACTTCGCAGGGAGTGCGGCGGGACTGGGGATCCCGGTTTTCGAGGGCTTGCGCCGTCCCTCGCAGGAAGAGGCCAAGCAACTGTGCGCCGCGCTGGCCACCACCGGCGGCGTCTCAATGTGCCACATAGTGGGCGTCACGCCGGAAGCGCCAACCTTGGAAGCGGCGTTCCAAGGCGCAGTCCCGAAGCAGCGAATAGTTTTCACGGACGAGACGCTGCGCCAGACTTACCGGTCCCTGTCGAACGCCACGGGCGATGAAATCGATACGGTCATTCTCGGCTGCCCGCACGCCTCTTTGGCCGAGATCGCCCGCGTTGCGCGGTGGCTCGAGGGACGGCGCGTGGCCGGCGGCGTCCGGCTGTGGATCAACGCAGCGCGCGCCACGCGCGCCGCGGCGGAGGCCATGGGGGCGGCGCAGGTGATTCAAGCGGCGGGAGGGCGCATTCTCTGCGACACCTGCCCTACCAACATGCGGATCCCCTGCCGGCGTCTGGTTACCGATGGCTTCAAGCAAGCCCACTATGCGCGGGGCATGACCGGGGCGGAGGTCATAGTAGCTTCTACGCATGCCTGCCTGCGCGCCGCGATCACCGGGAGGTGGCAGGGGGATGCCTGAGAGGCTTGTGATCCGCGGTCGGGCGGTGGTGAAAGGGCGCGCGGAAGGCCAGGCGCTGGTGGCCGATGCCGCCTTGTCGTTCTGGGGCGAGGTGGATCCGGTCAGCGGCAAGGTTATCGGCAAAGGCCATCCCCTGGAAGGTGAATCACTGGCCGGGCGCGTGCTGGTGATTCGTTCCACGCGCGGATCCTCGGCGACGCCAATGGTGCTTAACCTGGCCAAACTCGAAGGCGTCGCGCCGGCCGCCTTCATCAACGTCGAGGTGGACAGTTTGGCGGCGCTGGGGGCCATCGTCAACGGGATTCCCCTCATGGCCGAGCTGGAGCAAAACCCCTTCGAGGCCATTCACACCGGCGATCACGTTATCGTGGACGCAGACGCGGGGCTGGTGGAGATCATTCCGCGCGACCGGCCAACCGCCCGCCGGCGCCCCTAGCGAACCGCATAACTTTTCTAACCTCGCAGGCGGCACCAGACGGTGACATGGCTTGCCGTGAAATTTCCTTATGCTTTTCAAGGCCATGACAGCATCACAAGGTGAGCGGTCTCGCCCGGCGGTCCTAGCGTGGGACCGGGATGAGTCGGCTGTCAGCTTCCCTTATGCTGGATGTGTTTGACGGCGCTCGCCGGCCGCTTGCGGGCGCCCAGCGGGTGCTCATACGCCTGATGGACGGCGGGGGGCGGATGGTGTGGGAAGGCTATCGGCGCGGCCCATCGGTCTATTTCAGAAAGCTGCCGGTCTACGGCAATTTCCGTGACAGTTTCAAGATCATCCTGGCCGCGCCTCGCTGCCTGACCACCGGGTTCGCGCCCGTGCATCTCAGATCGGACACCCTGGCCTCCGTAGACCTGATGCTACTGCCGCAGAACGGCTCGTTTGACTTCCGTCCCGCGCTCTGGCGGGAACTGGAGCAGACCCGCCCCCGCTGGGCCCGGTTGTTGGAGCGCGACTGCTACGAGCAGTTGATGGAGCGCCGCCCCGCAGCGCTGGCCGGCCTGTTGAATCTATTGACCGCCCTGGAGCAGACGCCGCTCGGAGAGGCCGCCGCTCTGGACTACCTGGCGGAGCTGATTTGGGACCCGCCTCCCGCGCAAGATCGCTTTTTCGCTTGGGCCACCACGGAGTTGCTCGATGCGGTCCATCGCGCCGTAGAAACGGGCCACTTCGCAGTGTCCGTGCTGCCGGGCGTATTCCATCCAGGCGCCACGGCCAGTTTCAGAGAGATCCGTTTCCCGGTAGGCAACCTGCAACTCACCTTTCATGCCGGTGAGCGGCGGCGAATTCAGGGTGTTGAGTGCCTGAAGGTCGAGCCCGACATTGACTACTACCGCGACCCTCTGGCACACGCCCTGCTGGAAGTGCTCCCGAACACCCTATTGCGTCGCACCAGCGATCCCAGGATCGTGTACATGCTGCGGTGGACGGCGACGCGGCGCACGGGCGCGCCGGAATTCGCACCGCCTTACGCCATCGCCTGAGCCGGCCGGACATCGCGCAGTGTGGCCGACCAGCCCGGACTATCGCGCCGGGCGGCTGCGGAGTCGGGCTCCAGCGTGATGGCCGCGTCCACGTGCGCCCTGGCTTCAAGCTCAGCCAAGCGCGGGGCGAAGCCCCAGCCCTTGACCGTCAGCACCCGCCCTGCCTGGCGCAAGCAAATCCGCAAGTGGCGTTCCTTGAACACCGCCGGGGGAGCGGCAATCTCCGCTCCGGCCACCAGAAACAACGGCGGCGGGTTGCCGAATCCGAAAGGCGCCAGACGGAGCAGCTCGGCGATGCTGCGCTGATTCAACTCGGCCAACTCCAGCGGGCCGTCAATCTCCAGTTGCGGCTGGAAATCGTCGGGCTTCAAACGCGCGGCGGCATATGCATCCAAGCGCCGTCGGAACTCCGGCACCTGCTCCACAGGCAACGTGACGCCGGCCGCCTGACGATGGCCCCCGTAGCGCAGGAACAACTCATCCATGGCCTCCAGAGCCTCGAGCAGGTGAAAAGCGGGAATGCTGCGTCCGGAGCCTTGCGCGAGACCTTCTTTCGAATCCTCCCCAAGCACGAAGACCGGGCGGTGGAAGCGCTCCACAAGCCTTGCGGCCACGATCCCGACCACACCCCGGTGGAATTGCGGACTGGAGAACACCAGCGCCGCCTGCCGGTCGGTGACCGGCGCGCGCAGGCACTCCTCCAGGATGCTGCGGATCATGTCCGTCTCGGCAGTCTGGCGCTCGCGGTTCAAAGCATGCAACTCACTGGCGATCCGCCGGGCGCCCTCCGGATCATCTGTGAGCAGCAGCTCCACCGCCGCCACCGCCTCGGCCATGCGCCCGGCAGCGTTCAGGCGCGGCGCCACCCGGAAGGCCACCTGTGCAGCGGTGACCGCCTCGCCTTCGGCGAAGCCGGCCACTCTGAGCAGCTCCCGCAGCCCGGGGTTGCGCACCGAGCGCAAGCCGTCCAGGCCATACTTCACGATGATGCGATTCTCGCCGGTGAGCGGCGCCACATCCGCCACCGTCCCGATGGCCGCCAGCTTGAGGAAAGACTCCAGCATGCGGCGTAGTTTGGAAGCAGGCCAGTCCAGCGTCCCCATCAACGCTTGCACAAGCTTGAAAGTGATGCCCGCCGCACACAGGTTCTTTTCCGGATACCGGCAGCCTGCCTGCCGGGGGTTCACGATCGCCACAGCCGCAGGAAGTTCGCGCTCGGGCAGGTGGTGGTCCACCACTATCACATCCACGCCCAGCTCGCGCGCGCGCCGGACGGCCTCAATGGCCCTGACGCCGGTGTCCAGGCTGATCAGCAGGCGCACGTGCTGGGCAGCGGCCCGCTCGATCGCCTCGCGATGCAACCCGTAACCCTCGCGCAGCCGGTGCGGCACATAGATGGCCGCCTGGTGTCCGGCCAGCTCGATGGCTTTGCGAAGCATGACCACCGAGGTTGCACCGTCCACATCGTAATCGCCGTACAGGAGGATGGACTCTCGCCCGGCAATGGCGCGCCGCAGCCGCTCGAGCGCCTCCCGGAGTCCGCTTAACAGGAAAGGGTCATACAGGTTGTCCAGAGAGGGGTTCAGAAACCGGTGCGCCTCGGCCGCATCACGATAACCGCGAGCCGCCATTACGCGAGCCGCCGGCGCTCCGATCCCCAGCGAGGCCGCCAGGCGCCTGACGTCGTGGGGGTTGGTCTGCGCTATCCGCCAGCGTGCGCGCAATTCGGTGGCGGGCATCAGTTCCGCGAGAAATAGCCGCCCATGGAATCCTCGCCTCGCTCTTCGTCTTCTTCTTCGGGCAGGGCGGCCTCGATCTCATCCAGCAAGTCCAGGTACTCCATGTACCAGTCGGCTTCCAGGTTGAACAGGTAGCTGCGGCCTTGCTGGTCGAAACTGAGCTCCAGCGCGCAGGTGAAGCCGTCGTAGGCGCGCAAGTCGCGCAACCGCCGCTCGAACGCCCGCCGCTCATCGCGCGCCAGGTCGCAGTCCTCCAGCCGCGCCAGGGCTTCCTCCACCATCTCTGAGGAAAACGAACGGACGCCGAAAACAATCATGCGCGCCCCGGCTTCTCGTGCCGCGTGCAGGAACATGCGGTAATCGGGGTAGGCCCGTGTGTCCCAATACACCGCCGGGCTTCCCTCAGCCGAGCGACCAAGACCATGGAAAATCACAAAACCCTCGGCCTCCAGGTAGGCAAGGATCTCGTCTTTCAGGGCATCAAGGTTCAAAGTCATTTAGCGCTGCGCCACCACCAGAACGCCGTATTGCTCGCCCAAATCGCGCGCCGCGGGCGTCACGATTGTCTTGGGCCCGATGTAGAGCTTGCGTCCCTGCTGGATGGCGGTCCGTACGTCATTCTCGCACACGAAATCGGCAATGTTGATTGGCGGGGCAGGCGGCTGGGGCTCGGCTGGAGCCCCAGCCGGCTTCGTCGCTTCTCCGGGCGCCGGGCACGTGCCGGGCTGAAGCGGGCAAATGGCCCCGGTCTTGCCACGCGAGCTGAGGAAGCGATCCACCACTTCGGCCGCCACGCTGGCCAGCGTGGAAGCCGCGGGCGCGACAGGCTGGGCGGCTGCGGCCGGCGCCAGCCCGCGTTCTCGCAGGTACTGCTCGACGGCCGCCGCGATGGCCGCACGGTCCAGCGCGGCCAGCGGCGGCGCCTCAACGGCCGCTTCGCTATAGGGCGGCAGCGGCAGAGCCTCGGCGGCCTCGCGCACTTTCCAAGCTACGCGCTTGATGTTGATCAAGTGCTGCGGCCCTACGTTGTCGCCGGTCGAGCTGCCGCCCATGGCGCCGCAGCCCAGCGTCATCGAGGGCATCAGCTTGGTGGTTATCCCCACCGAACCGTGCGGGCCGGGCGTATTCACCAGCACTCGAAAGGCCGGCATCCGCTGGCCGAACTGCTGGATGCGCGCCTCATCCTTGGACCAGATCACACAGGTATGACCCAGCCCGCCGAACCGCAGCACCGCCTCGCAAGTATCAAGCGCCTCCGCGAAATCCTTCACGAACCGCAAGGCCAGCACCGGCGAGAGCTTTTCCACCGACAACGGGTGCTCCTTGCCTACGCCCGACAGTTCCACCGCCAGAATGGAAGTCTCCGGCGGCACTTCGAACCCTGCCATCCGCGCCAGCTTGGCGGGCGCCTGGCCCACGCAATCCGGATTGATCTGCAAATTGGGCCGCACCAGCACGCGCGCCAGCGCCTCTTTCTGGGTGTCGTTGCACAGGAAGGCTTTCTGCGCCCGCAGCGCCGCCAGCACCGGCTCGCGCAAGGATTGCTCGGCCACTAAGGTCTGCTCGCTCGAGCACACAGTACCGTAGTCAAAAGCCTTGCCTTCCACGATCGCCGCCACCGCCTCGGTGACCGGGAAGCTGGTGTCCACCAGGGCGGGCACGTTGCCCGGCCCCACACCGAAAGCCGGCTTACCGCTGGAATAGGCTGCGCGCACCATGCCGTGGCCGCCGGTGGCCAGAATCACCGCCGTGTGCTCGTGGCGCATCACGGCCTGCGTGGCTTCCAGCGTCGGCTTCTCCAGGCACTGGATCACGTCCTCAGGCGCCCCGGCGGAAAGCGCCGCGCGGTAAAGCAGCTCGGCGGTCTCCAGAGTGCAGCGCACGGCGCGCGGGTGGGGGCTGAAGACGATGGTGTTGCCGGCTTTCAGCGCAATCAGCGCCTTGTAAATGACCGTGGAGGTCGGGTTGGTGCAGGGCACAATCGCCGCCACCACGCCGCATGGCACACCGATCTCGATGATCTTGTCTTCTGGAATCTGGCGCAACACGCCCACGGTCTTCATGCCGCGTATGGTCCGCGCCAGCAGGTCGGCGTTCAACAGGTTCTTAGCGATCTTGTCTTTGACGTTGCCGTAGCCGGTCTCCTGGACCGCCATCTCCGCCAGCCGCCGGGCGTTGGCGCGTCCGGCTTCGGCCATGGCCTCCACGACCGCGTCAATCTGCTGCTGGCTGAACAGGCGATACTTCTGGAAGGCTGCGTAAGCGCGCGCCACCTTTTCCCGCGCCTGTTGAACGGCAACCTGGTCCTGATCTTCGGGCATGGCAGGCAGCCTGTAAGTTTACACGGACCGGACTCAGCCCTGCTTCTTCGGCGTGGGGAGAATCTTCTCCACCTCGTCATGCGGACGCGGAATGACGTGCACCGCGATCAGTTCCCCGACGCGACGCGCTGCCGCGGCGCCCGCATCGGTGGCCGCCTTGACCGCCCCGACGTCGCCGCGCACGGTCACCGTAACGTAGCCGGCGCCCACGTACTCCTTTCCGACCAGGATTACGTTGGCGGCCTTAACCATAGCGTCGGCGGCCTCGATGGCTCCGACCAAGCCTTTAGTCTCAATCAGTCCGAGGGCTTCCATCGTGCTCGCTCCTGTGGATGAATCTATACCGTAGCACAGCGGCGGGGCGCAAACAATCGCGCGGGACTGCGAAGGGGTCATGAAGGCCGCCCGCAGCTTGCCGCGCGCCTGCCGGGCCGTGGCACAATTGGGAGTTCATGTCTACGGAATCCTCGGCTGCCGCCGCCCCCCCGCGCCTGCGCCGGGCCCTGACCCTGTGGGACTTGGTGCTCTACGGCATAATCGTGATCCAGCCCACAGCGCCCATGCCTCTGTTCGGCGTGGTTCATCAAGAGGCCCGGGGGCACGTGGTGACCACCGTGCTGATCGCCATGGTGGCTATGCTTTTCACCGCCTTGAGCTACGGGCGCATGGCGCGCGCCTATCCGGCGGCCGGTTCGGCCTTCACCTACGTCGGCCGCGAGCTGCACCCTGCCCTGGGCTACATCACCGGCTGGAGCATGGCCATGGATTACATGCTCAACCCGCTGATCTGCACGATCTGGTGTTCCAAGGCGGCCGGCAACATCATCCCGGAGATTCCCTACGCGCTGTGGGCGGTCTTTTTCGCCTCGCTGTTCACGGGCTTGAACCTGCGCGGCATAAAGGCGTCGGCGCGCACCAACGCGGTGCTGGCTGCGGGGATGGGAGTGGTGATCCTGATCTTTTTCGCGGCCGCCGTGCGCTATTTGTTGGGATTGCCGCAACCGGGAGCGGGCTTTTTCACGCGGCCTTTCTACGACCCGCAAAACTTCTCCCTGCCGGCGTTGTTCACGGGAACTTCCATCGCCGTTCTTACCTACATCGGGTTTGACGGCATCTCCACGCTGTCAGAGGAAGTAGAGAATCCGCGGCGCAACGTTCTGCTGGCCACGGTGTTGACCTGCCTGGTCACCGGGATTCTGGCCTCGCTGGAAGTTTACGCAGCGCAGCTCGTCTGGCCTGCGGGCCGCCCGTTCCCGGACGTGGATACGGCCTACGTCCATGTGGCTGGGCAGGCCGGCGGCTTCTGGCTGTTTCACCTGATTAACTTCACACTACTGGTGGCCACCATAGGCTCGGGCACGGGCTCGCAGTTAGGGGCGGCGCGCTTGCTTTACGGCATGGGGCGCGACAACGCGATTCCGAAACGCTTTTTCGGCTACGTGGATCCCAAGCGGCGCGTCCCGCGCAACAACGTGTTGTTCACCGGCGGGCTGGCGCTGGTCGGCGCCTTCGTCCTCAGCTATCAGCTTGGCGCGGAGTTGCTGAACTTCGGAGCCTTCATCGCTTTCATGGGAGTGAACCTGGCGGCGTTCGTGCATTACTTCGTGCGCGGCGAAAAGAGACTTCGTTACTTCTTTCCGCCGCTGGCGGGATTCCTCATCTGCTGTTACATCTGGTTGAACCTGCGCCTGCCGGCGAAGCTGGCGGGAGCGGCCTGGCTGGCGGTGGGCATCGTCTACGGCGCCTGGAAGACCCGCGGCTTTCGCAGCCAGTTGGTGCGGTTCGAGATACCGCCCGAGTGAGCCGGCGGTCTCGCCACCGTGTATGCTGAAAGCGAGGAGATTTCTGGCATGCGGTGGTGGATAGCGCTGTTGCCGGCTCTGGCATTCAGCTTGTGGGCGCAGCAGTTCCGGCCCCTTTTCAACGGCAAGGATCTGACCGGCTGGCGAATGGTAGGCCCCGGCCGTTTCGTGATCGAAGACGGCATGATGAAGACCGAGGGCGGCATGGGCCTGCTCTACTACGAGCGGGAAAAGTTCGGCAACGCGACCTTGCGCGTAGTCTTCAAGACCGTTTCGGAAAGGGGCAACTCCGGGGTGTTCATCCGCTTGCCGGAGCCGCCGCCCGATCCCTGGTACGCGGTGCACAACGGCTACGAAGTTCAGATCGAATCCGGGGGCGATGAGTGGCACTGCACCGGCTCGATTTACTCGCTCAGCAAGGCGCTGGCCCGGCCGCAAAAGCCGGTCGGGCAGTGGAACACCATGGACATCGTGCTGGACGGGCTGAAAACGCTGGTCTATCTGAACGGCGTCAAAGTGAACGAGTTCTCGCCCGACCAGCCCGTGCCGCCGCGCAAGCGCTGGTATGAGCCGGCGCGCGGACCGCGTCCGGAATACGGTTACATCGGCTTGCAGAACCATGACCCGCGCAGCGTCGTGTATTTCCGCGAAGTGAGCGTGAAGAAGCACTGAGGCCGCGGATGTCAACCGAAGTGGCGATCCAGACCGAGGCGCTGACCTGCGTATTCCGGCGTTTCTGGCGGCGCCGCCAGGTCCGCGCGGTGGACGGCGTGACGCTTGCGGTCCGCCGCGGAACCAGCTTCGGGCTGTTGGGCCCCAACGGGGCGGGCAAGACCACCTTCGTCAAGTTGCTGCTGGACATCGTGCGGCCTACGGCCGGTGAGGCGCGCCTGTTCGGCTTGGATTGCCGACGGCCGGAGGCGCGGCGGCCCGTCGGGTATCTGCCGGAGAACCACCGCCTGCCTTCTTACTGGACCGGCCTGGGGCTGCTGGAGTTTGCCGCCGCGCTGTCGGGCACGGATCCCCGTACGCGCCGCCGGCGCGCCGGCGAACTGCTGGAGCTGGTGGGCTTGGGCGAGTGGGGGGACGTGCGGATTTCTCGCTATTCCAAAGGGATGCTCCAGCGATTGGGTTTGGCCCAAGCCATGATGCACTCGCCCGCGCTGCTGATTCTGGATGAGCCCACCGACGGCGTGGATCCGCTTGGTCGCCTGAAGATCCGCAGCATTTTGCAAGAACTAGAGCAGCGCGGCGTAACGATTTTCTTGAACTCCCATCTGCTCACCGAGGTAGAACTGTTTTGCAAGGAGGTGGCAATACTGGACCGCGGGCGCGTGGTATTGGCGGGACGGGTGCGCGAGCTGACGGCCGGCAAAGGCTATCGGCTCACGGCGCTGGAGGTGCCTGAGCGGCTGTTCGAGAAGCTGCGGGCGCAAGCCTCCGCGGCCGCTATGCGCGACGGGCTGGCTGAGTTCCATTTCCCGACCCGCGAAGAGCTCAACGAGGCCCTGGACCTGCTGCGGGCCGAGCGCTGTCTGGTGGAGAGCGTGGCTCCAAGCGTCAGCACTCTCGAGCAAGTCTTCATGCGCACGGTGGGGGCCGGGCAGGAGGGGCCATGTACCTGAGACAGAACGCCGCCTTGGTCCGCGACAGCTTGCAGGAAGCCCTGGCGCGCTGGGTTTTCTGGGCTTACTACGGGCTTTCGACTCTGGCCGTGCTGTTCTTCCTGTTTCTGCTGCGCATTGACGTGATCGAAGGCGCGCGGGCCACCATCACGCTTCTGGGTGATACAAGCGCCCGCTCGTTCCCCGTGAGACAGATCGTGCAGCAGGCTTACGGCGCCGTGGCCATCCTGCTGTACGTGCATGGCATGGCGCTGGCGGTTTTTGCAGCGTCGGGCCTTATGGCGGCGCCCCTGGAAGCCGGACGAATAGAATGGCTGCTGTCGAAACCGATCGCGCGAGCACAGATACTGACGATGCGCTTTCTGGCCGGCCTGATGCTGGTCGCGCTGAACGCCTCCTACCTGGTGCTAGCGGTCTGGACCATCTTGGGCTGGAAGACCGGAGTCTGGGACCCGGCCTTCATGATCGCTATCCTGACCGTGGTTTTCATGTTCGCCGTGCTGCTCAGTGCCGTTACCCTGACGGTGGTAATTACCGGCAACGCCACAGTCGGCACGATGGTGGCGTTTGCTTTGATGCTGATCAGCCCCATCCTGGCCCAGCACAAGTTGATGGTCAAGTTGCTGGATTCGGAAGCCTGGCGCACCGCCTGGCGCACGCTGCATCAGGTGCTGCCCAAGGTCTATGAAGTGGGCAAGATGAACATGGACCTGCTGCGCGGGCGCACAGTGGAAAGCTGGGCGCCGGTGTGGAGCTCGGCCGCCTTTGCCGCAGTGATGCTGGCCGTGGCCCTCTACATATTCTCCAAGAGGGACTTCTGATGCGCGCCTGGGTTTTGCCGTTGATGATTACGGCGCTGGGTTGCAGTTCGGCGGAGCGCGGCGCCCTGCGCGTGGATCCGGCGCTGGCCGCGCTGGTCCCGTCCGACGCGGTGCTTCTGGCCGGTGCGCGCATGGACACGCTGCGCGCTACGCCGCTTTACCGCAAGTGGGTGGCCGGCAAGCCGCAACCCATGCTTGACCGGCTGGCTGAACGCATCGGTCTGGATCCGCGCAAGGATTTCCGCGAGTTGCTGATAGCCTCCGACGGCAACCAGACGCTGGCGGTCGCCCGCGGCAACTTCGCCGAGCGGGCCGCGAATAACTTGAAGCACACGCCGCGCCTGACTTACAAGGGCTACACTCTGCTGGGCGACGAGCGTGCCGCGCTGGTGTTCATCAATTCGAGCACGGCGGCGGCCGGTCCGGCGCCGGCCTTGCGTGCGCTGCTTGACGGGCGTAACCGCCGCCGGGCGCCTTCTGCGTTGCTGGCGAAAGCCGGAACCCTGCCGGCAAGCACGCAGGTCTGGATCGTATCGAGCAACACGAGCACTTTGGCCGGGGAGCTGCCTTCCTCGGGCAATCTGGCCATGCTGGGCAAGATTCTGGCGATGCTGGATAGCTTCACGGCAGCCGCCGATCTGCGCGCGGGTTTGAGACTGAGCGCTGAGGGAAGCAGCCCTAAGGAAGCTGACGCCCGCACGATCTGCGACGCTGTGCGCGGCCTCGTCGGGCTGGCGCGCCTGAACACGCCGGACGACGCCCCCGAACTGCTGCGGGCATATGACGGCATAAGGGTCGAGCAGGCCCAACGTGCGGTTCGGCTGAAGGCGGAGATTGCCGAAGATCTACTGGACGCGCTGCTGGCGCGCTTTCAGAAAGGCGGACTTCCGGGGCCGGGTCTAAAGCCGCGCCTGCCGGGCCTTCAGCCGCCGGAGACTCGCGCCGGCGGCAAGTAGTTGCGCCGCCAGTCCGGTATCTCGACCGTCACATCCCCCAGCACCACGGCCTGGCAAGCCAGGCGCGAGCGTAGCGTAAGACCGGCGGCCAGCTCCAGGCGGTCGGCCTCCTGTTCCTCCATGGCGGACAGATTCTGCTCACCCTGAATCACAATGACGTGGCATGTGGTGCAAGCGCAGTTGCCGCCGCAAGCATGTTCCAGCTCGACGCCGAAATTCAGAGCCACATCCAGCAAAGACCCGGGCTTGCCATGGCGCCGATAGGGGAGGCGCTCGGGATCAAACTCGACTTGGATCCCCTGCGGCAAGAAGGTAACCTTCGCCACAACCTGATTATATGCGGGGCGCTTTGGGAGGCACTGCTATACTCGTTAGTTAGTGTTTCACCAGCTTGAACAGCGCCTCCAGCAGGCCGTCACCGAACACCTTCAAAGCCGCTACGGCTGGCAGGGGCCGGCAGCCTTCGAACAGCCGCGCCAAGCCGAATTCGGCGAATTGGCCCTGCCCGCGGCCTTCCAGCTCGCCAAGCAACTCAGGCGGCCGCCTCGCGCAATAGCAGAGGAGATTGCGCGGGAGCTGCCGCCGCTTGAGGCGGTGGCAAGGCTGGAGGTGGCGGGCAACGGCTACATCAACCTGCGCCTGGACCGCGCCCGCTACGCGCGCGCATTGCTTGCCGGCGAAGTCGAGCCCGCCCCGGCCGCGGCGCAGGAAAAGATCATCGTCGAACATACCAACATCAACCCTAACAAGGCGGCGCACATCGGCCATCTGCGCAACGCGGTGCTGGGCGATAGCTTCGTGCGCATGCTGCGCGCTCGGGGCCGTCGGGTGGAAGTGCAGAACTACATTGACAACACCGGTGTCCAGGTGGCCGACGTGGTAGTGGGGTTCGAGCGACTACAGCAGAAGACGCCCGAGCAGGTAGCGGCGCTGGCGGCCGATCCCGCACAGCGCTTTGACTATGTCTGTTGGGACCTCTACGCTCAGGTGTCCGCTTATTATCGGGAGCATCCCGAGGCGCTGGCCTGGCGCCAGCGGGCGCTGGAGGCCATCGAAGCAGGCAAAGGCGCAACCGCGCGCATGGCGCAGGTTGTCTCCGACGCCGTCGTGCGGGCGCATCTGGCTACTATGTGGCGGCTGGGCGTAGCCTACGACGTGCTGCCACGGGAAAGCGAAATCCTGCATCTGAAATTCTGGGCCACGGCCTTTGAGTTGTTGCGCGAGCGCGGCGCCATCTATTACGAGACCGAGGGAAAGAACGCCGGCTGCTGGGTGATGCCCGCAGCGGCTTTCACCGGCGAGGAAGAGGCGGAGGAAAGCAAGGTGATCGTGCGGTCCAACGGCACGGTCACATACGTGGGCAAGGACATCGCCTACCAGCTCTGGAAATTCGGCTTGCTGGGCAAGGATTTCTACTACCGCCCGCTGATGGACTATCCCGACGGCCATCGCTTGTGGGTAACCAGCGAGGCGCCCGGCCCAGAGCGAGCGCCCGAATTCGGACGCGGCGCGCGCGTCTACAACGTGATTGACTCCCGCCAGTCTTATCTTCAGGATGTGGTGGTGGCCGGGCTGCGCGCGCTGGGCTACGAACAGCAAGCGGCAAACTCAATTCACTTTTCCTACGAGATTGTGGCGCTATCGCCCCGCTGCGCCGCCGAGCTGGGCTTTGAGCTCAGTCAGGAGGAACGCCGCCGCGCCTACATCGAAGTTTCGGGGCGCAAAGGATTGGGGGTCAAAGCCGACGATCTTGTTGACAAGCTCATCGAGAAAGCTCTCGACGAGGTGGCGGCGCGGCACCCTGAGGACACGCCGGAAAAGCAGCGCGCCATTGCAGAGGAGATCGCCGTCGGCGCGCTGCGCTACTTCATGCTCAAGTACACGCGCAATGCGGTGATCGCCTTCGACTTCCAGGAGGCCTTAAGCTTTGAGGGCGAAACCGGCCCCTACGTGCAGTACGCCGTGGTGCGGGCCCGCAGTATCTTCCGCAAGCTCATCGAGCGCGGCGAAACCCTGCCGGACTTCCGCGCGGAGCTTGACGAGGCGGCGCTCGACCGGCAGCTTCGCCAGGAAACCTTCTGGCAATTGCTGCTGGCAGCCTCCAAGGCCGATGCGGTAATCGAACGGGCGATCGCGGCGGGCGAGCCGGCGCAGGTCGCCAAGTACGCTTTCCAGCTCGCCCAGGCGTTCAACAACTTCTATCACGAACATCCGATATTGAGCGAGCCGGACCGCGAGCGCAAGGTGTTCCTGCTCTGGCTGACCGATTATGTGTGCGCGCAGCTTGAGCGCACTCTGGATGTACTTGGCATCCACGCGCCGGAGTACATGTAGAGTCGCCTCACGGCCCGAAGCGCACCTGCGCCAAGCCGATCTGCCCATTCAGATTCTCCGCGGGCGCAGCCACGTCGCCGCCGCCGAACCAGACCCACAGCCCGTCGGGACGCATTTCGACCCACGGGTCGCACACTACGCGCGAAGCCCAAGGCCGGCGGCCTTCGAACACGGGGCGCGTTGAGACTCGCTCCCAGCGCAGGCCGTCGCGCGAGCGCGCCAGCCCCAATCGCCTGTATTCGCGGCGATCTCTGCCGGTGTAGAGCATCCAATACCAACCGTGCGAGGCCCACACGGCGGGCTCTCCCAAGCCGTTCTCATCAAACGCTCCCGGCTCGCCCAGTTCCAGGACCGGATTGGCGCGCAGCTTACGCCACCGGATCCCGTCCGGCGAGCAGGCGACCCCGAGCCTTTGGCGACGGGCACGGTCCTGCCCCAAATAGAACAAGTAGAACTGAGAGCCGAACTGAACCACGTACGGATCTGCCACTCCCCGTTCGTCCCAGGCGCCCCGCGGGCCGGGACCCAGAACCGGGGCCGGTCGTTTGACCCACTGCCGTCCGTCAGGGGAGGTCGCCAGTCCTATCCTGGGCGGATCGCCCGCCTGGTACCAGTAAAAAAACTCGCGCCCCACAAGCAAAGCCGAGCCGTTGGCGGCGATGTAGCGCCCCTCCCAGCCGCGCGGATCGGGCTCCAGCACCGGCCCATGCTTTTGCCAATGCACGCCGTCGTAGGAGGTCGCCAGGCCGGTGCGCCAGCGCCGGCCGTCGTAGCCGGAATAAAAGTTGTAGTAAACCGGCCCGCGCCGCACGACCACCGGGTTCAGGGCGTCGTTTGCATCCCACTCACCCGGCGCGCCGCGCACGATCACCGGGGAGGGCAAGGTTTCCCATGCTAGGCCTGCTTCCCTGGGCGACTCAATGAGAGGCGGCAGGGTGAAGTCGGCGTAAGGGACGCAGCCGGCAAGCAAGCCCGCAAACACGGCTACGCTCACCAGGGGCACCGGCAGGCGCCCACGGCGGCAGCGGGACAGAAGCCTGCCCTGCCTCAGAATGGTTCCGGTGTCGGCAGTCAACGGGCCGGGCGAGCGGTTAGCGACGGTAGAGGAACAGCGTGTGGCTGCGTCCTTCGCCGTCGTCGTCAATGTGTTCGGTCTTAACCGGCGTCCAGCCGGAAAACTCGAAATCGTGGGCCACGATGCGGGCGCCCTTCTTGAGCTGCTTTTCAAGCAACGGCCGCACCTTGTCGTTGGATGAAGGCAGCAAGTAGACCGTGATTACGTCCGCAGAGCTGTAGTCCTGCTTCATGATGTCGCCGAGAATGATGCGGGCGCGCTTTTCCAAACCGAGGCTCTTGATGCGGTCCGTGCTCTGCTTCCACAGATCCTTGTCGAATTCCACACCGGTCGCGTCGGCACGGAACTTCTGCGCGGCCATGATGACGATGCGCCCGTCCCCGCTGCCCAAGTCGAACATCTTTTCTCCCGGCTTCAGCTCGGCCAATTCAAGCATCTTCTCCACGATGGTCTCGGGGGTGGGGTAATAGGGGGCCAGCTTCTCGGTTTCCTGCTGGGCCGCAAGCACCCCGGCGGCCAGCATGACCAACAGGCATCTTCCTCTCATCGGCACCTGCCTCACGCTAAAACAGTTTATCCCACTGCGAGCGCCGGCCGCCGCGCCGCGGCGCGATCGGGCGCACCGCTAGGGGGCCAGATAGACTCGCACGCGGTTGCTCTGGCGGGCTTCGCTTTCCAGATAAAGCTCCGCCGGACCCGCGTTGACGATCTCCGGCAACTGTATCTCGACCAGATAGAAGCCGGCATAACCGGGCGCCAGCGTGGCCCGAGTCACCTCCACAGGCGCGCGGTCCAGATAAGCGCGCACCGTGGCGATGACCGCAGGAGGATTCTCCAGCGGGGCCGGCAACCCGGCCGGCCATGCCGGGCGCACCCTGCCCAAGCCCGTGGCCAGCACTTGGATCCGGCTGCCGGAGCGCGCCGGGTTCATCCCGTCCAGAAACACGCCGCTGGCGCCGTCCATCAGCAAAGGCGCGCCGTCGCGGTCCACGACGATGGCGGGCGAGACGGTTTCCAGCGGCAAGGCGAAGCTCATGCGGCGCGAGGCGGTCTCCAGCGCAAGCCATATCTGCTCGCCCGCGGCTTCAAAGGGGATCTGAAGCTGCGATTCGCTTTCGGAGGCCGCCAGTATGGGAACAGCGAGCTGGCCTGCGCGCGCCTGCTCGATACGCTGGCCCAGCACGCTCAGCAGCGAACCCGGGGCCGCCGGCCGCCGGCTGAGATCCGCGGCGCTGACCACTCGGGGAGCCCAGCGCCGGTGAGGCGCCGTAGCGGCGTAAACGCCGAAGCCGTCCAGGACCACGAAAAGCTGGTTGGCTTCGGCGTCCAAACGCACGTCCCGCACCGCCGCCGCAGGCAGCCCGGAGGAGAGCGAACGCCAGGCGGTGGCCGGTCCGGGCGCCTCTAAGTCCGCACGCGTATAGAAGAGGCCGCGGTCTGTCGCGAGGTAGACGGCGCCGCTGGCCCGGTCGGCTGCGACCCCGTGCGCGGCGCCCTCCGGCAGATCGGCTGTGAGGTCGTCCCAAAACAGCCCCCCATTGGTGGTTCGCAGCAGCCGGGCGCCGGAAGCAGCACCCAGGGCGACCAGGGCGAGACGCGGCTCAGCCGGATCCACCCATATGTTTTCCACCCGGCCTCGCGGCAGACTACTAATCTCGGGCGGGCGCCAGCTCCGGCCGCGGTCCGGGGAGACCCAAAGGCGGCCATCGGCGGAGCCTGCGTAAAGCCACCCGCCGGCGACGGCCACCGCGCTCACCTCGACGCCGAGCATCCCGGACAGCAAGCGACGCAGAGCCAGCTCATCTTCAAACGCCGCCTCCTTCACTGGCCGCCAAGCTTGCTTTTCGCCGGGCGCCCACTCAACAGGCCCGACTTCCTCAACCTCCACCCGCAACCCTCGCGCACCCTGCGGCAAGGCCAGGATCCTGCGCAGGCGCAGATTGGGCAATCCCTCGTTCAAGCCGGTCCAGGAAAGGCCGCCGTCGGCTGAGCGCCAAACGCCGAAGTCATTGACGACCGCTATAACATCCGGGTCCTGCGGGGACACCGCAAGATCGCGCAAGCCCCCGCCGATGATAGATTCTTGCTTGTAAGCTGTGAGGTTCACCCATGAGCGCCCGCCGTCGTCTGAGCGATAGACGTGGACCCCCAAGGCGTACAGCCGCGAGGGGTTCAGCGGGTGGGCCCAAACCCCGTCAACGCGCGGCGGAGCGGCGGCCTCGGCAGGCTCCCAACGCTCACCGTCTCCGGTGCGAAACACCTGGCCGGAGCGCGTACGAATCAGCAGCGCTCCCCCGTCGGGGGAAAACCAAATCCTGTCGACGGGACCGGAAGCCGGGGAAGCCAGGCCCAGCTCCATCAAAGTCGCCCCGATGGGTCGCCAGTCCGGCGCCTGCCCGTAAGCAAGCTGAGCCGTGCCCCGCACGGCCGCCAACAGCATCACCCAGGCAAGCAGCCGCCGGCCTGTGGCATTACGACACATTCGATGAGTCCATTTTAGCCCGTCCAACGGCCTCACGGCTTCTCCAAGCCTTACATTTCGGCAGATTTTCATGCCTGGTGCATAACTTGCAAAGCAACTTTGGTGTAAACTTGGGTCTTGGAGCTTGGCGCCGACCCGAGCGATTGAATCGCGGCGGGGAGGTCTGAAGATGCGCCGCAGGCATAATTCGTGGCCGCAAGCGGGGCTGCTGGCGGCAGCCGCGGCGTTGGTGTGCCTGGGCCAAGCCCCGCCGCTCGGATTGCCCCCCGCCCAGAAAACGCCGCCACTCGCTGCACCCTCCGGGCAGACAGTCTCTCCTCGCACGCCTGGCGCTGCCCGCTTGATCGCCTTCACCGGTCAGGTTTCGGTGCTGCGCGATTCGGTTCCCTGGGCCTTGGAGTTGGGCGATGAAGTGCTGCCCAGGCAGGTGATCGTCACCGGCCCGGACGGCTTCGCCCGTTTCCAGCTTGCCGATGGCAGCGTTTTCGAAGTCTATCCGAACTCTCGCGCTATCTTCCGTAACAATCCGGGCGATTGGAAACACCTGGTCGAGGTCTGGCTGGGACGCCTGAAATTCCACATCCAGCGCTTGAACGGCCAGCCGAATCCCAACCGCGTGGACACGCCGACGGCGGTGATCTCCGTGCGCGGCACGGTGTTCGACGTGGAGGTTGACCCGCAGGACGAAGCCACCTTGGTGGTGGTGGATGAAGGCCAGGTGGCGGTGCAGCACAAATGGCTGCCGCGCGGCGAACCGCGCCTGTTGAATGCAGGCGAATGGATCCGCGTAATCAAAACGCAGCCGCTGGCGCAAAAGTCCATAGACAAGGGCGGCGTGTTGCGCACCGCTCTGCGGGCCATCGCGGACGCCATTTACACGGCGATATACCAATCGCCTACCGGCGGCGGTCCCGCTTCCGGTCCCGGACCCGTGCCGCCGGCGGCCGGAGGGGGAACTGGCGGCGGCCTCCCCGGCGACACCGGCCCTCAGACGCCGCCTCCGCCGCCTCCACCGCCCGATCCTGACAGCGGGCCTCCGCCGCCATAGGCGTAGGCAACCGCCCCAGCACCCGGAGAAACTGCGCCCGAGGCGCCGCCGTGCCAAACTGGGTGGTGAGATGGCGCTTATCAGTCGTTACTCAGCGAGAGTTCTGCTGGCCGGCTTGACCGTGCTGACGGCGGCACGCTGCCAGACCTCCGGGGCGCAACCGGAATGGGAAGTCCGCACCCAGGTCGGCGCCCTCATCAAAGGCATCGCCCGCTTGAGGCCGGCACTGGAACAGGTTCGGCCGCAAGAGTGGACCAGCAAAGGGGCGCCCGAAGCTTACATAGCGCAGTGCAACACCATCCGCACCGAGCTTGAGTATCTGGACCGCTCCGCTCGCATCCTCATGGCCGAGCCTGATCGGCTGACCGCCGCGCTGGACACCTTCTTTCGCGTGGACCGGCTTCAAGCCCTGTTGTCGTCCTTGGAGGAAGGGATCCGGCGCTATCAGAACCCTGCGCTCGCCGACCTGCTGGCCGCTATCTTCTCCGAGAGTGCGCCCGCCCGCGAGGGTTTGCGACAATACGTGCTGGAGTTGGCCGAGATGAAAGAACGGGAGCTGAAAGTGGCCGACCGGGAAGCCCAACGTTGTCGGGATTTCCTGGTTCGCCAGCCGCCCTCCCGTTCGGCGCCTTCGCGCAATACTGACTCCAACGCACAGCCGCGCCCATGAACAACGAAGCCTATTCGTTTTCGTGCAGCATTTGTGGGGAGCCTTCCACCGCCATATGCGTGTATTGCACCAAGGACGCCTGCCCCAACCACCTCTGCCCGAAGTGCCTCCGTTGCAGCGACTGCTGCGAATGCCAGGTCCCGCTGGAAGGCGGCTCTCTGAACGCTCGCAATCCGGCTCAGTAAAGTGACGGCTCGCCCGGCGGTCGGGTCTTCCAGCGCCGGTGGATCCACAGCCACTGATCCGGGTACTGTCGGATGACCGCTTCCAGAAGCTGGTGCAACCGCTGGGTGTCGGCGGCGGTGTCTCCGCTAATCTCCACGGGCGGGTAGAAGCGTAGCACGTAGCGGCGCTCGAGTTGCGACCACAGGGCGAAACCGGGGATCACCGTGGCGCCGCTGCGCGCCGCCAGGCGTGCGAAGGCTGCGCCGGCGCAGGCCTTCAGGCCGAAGAAGTCAATGAACACTCCTTCCTCCGGGGCGGCGTTTTGATCTATGAGTATGCCGACTGCGCGGTTGGCTCTGAGGGCCTTGAGAATCGCCCTGGCGGCGTCCTTCTTGCGAATGATGCGGTTGCCGGAAAGCTCCCGGCGGCGCTCCACCAGGCGGTCCAGCAGAGGGTTGTCCAGGGGACGAACCACGATGTCCATGGGCCCGCTCATCAGGCCGTGTGCGAAGGCGCTCAGCTCCCAGTTGCCCAAGTGGGCGGCAGCAAAGAGCACGCCGCGCCCGCGGCGGAGACCCTCTCGGAAGTACTCCAGCCCGTCGTAACAAATAAGCTCAGAAATGTTTTCTTTGTCCAGCCGCGGCAGCCGCGCGAACGTCACCAGCAGCCGCGCGATCGAGCCGAACACCCCCGCCACGATCCGGCGGCGCTCGGCCGCAGCGGTCGCGGGCATCGCCAAAGCCAGGTTCCGCAAAGCTATGCGCCGCAGTCGCGGCACGCACCAATCCAGAAGCCGCGCGTAGGCGCGCGCCAGGACCTCCGCCGCCGGCCGCGGAGTCCAGGCCAGCGAGGCCAGCACCGCGCGCGCCGCCAGGTATTCGGCCCAGTTGCGAAGCGTGGAGCGCGAAGGCAAGACGACGGCAGGCCCCTCCGGGCCCCTCAAAGCTGAAGCCGCTCAGGCATAGCTGGCGGTGGCGCCCAGATTCTTCTCGGCGCGCTCACGGCTCACGCGCTCCAGATAACCTGAGGCGCGGAAGGCCGCCAGAGGATCTTCCGGCAGGCCCTTATCGCGCCGCCACTGGCGGATCATGCCGCGGACGTCGGTGGCGAAGGCCGCCTTGAGGCACTCTTCGGCGTCCACCAACTCCGAGCGCTCCTGATGCAGGGCCAGCTTGCCGTGATCTACCAGAGCCGCCTTGGCGTAAAGCTCCTGGGCGGTGACCGCGGTCTGGATCATTTCCTCGATCTTGCCTTTCAGGTTGTGGCTCTGGTCAATCATGTAGGCAATGTCGGCACGGCGGCCGGTTTCGAACTCCCAGTGCAGAATCTCATGGAAGATACGAAAGACCTGATAGGGATCTATCGAGCCCAGAGTCAGATCGTCGTCGGCGTAGCGCCGGTCGTTGAAGTGAAATCCGCCGAGCATTTCCTCATCCAGCAGCCAAGCCACGATCTGTTCGATGTTCTGGGCCTGGTAGTGATGGCCTGTGTCCACCAGCACCCTGGCTTTGGGACCCGCCGCACGGGCCAGCAGCAGAGCCATGCCCCAGTCGGCAATGTCGGTGTGATAGAAGGCCGGCTCAAATGGCTTGTATTCGACCAGCATCCGCTGGCCGTCGGCCAGCCGCTCATGCGCCGCGCGCAGCCCTTCGGCGAACCAGTGCTTGCGCCGGCGGATGTTGGCCGTCCCGGGGAAATTCGAGCCGTCGGCGAACCACAGGGAGATGTCCCGGCTGCCGGTGATGCCGGCGATCTGGATGGAATCCAGAATGTGCCGGAGCGCAGCCTCGCGCACCTTAGGATCGGGACTCCCCAGCGAGCCGTGCTTGTAGATCTGGTCCTGGAAAACGTTCGGGTTGATGGCTCCGATGCGCACGCCGTACTTCGCCGCCAGCTTCATGGTCTCCGGCGCGCTGGCGACGCCGTTGGGAAAGTCCCACAGCACGTGCACGGCGACCGTGGGGCAGCATCCGGTGAACTGGTGGACCTGTCCGGCGTCGGCCAGTTTCTCTTCGGTGTTGGTGGCCGCGCCCGGCTGAATGAACTTGCCAAAGCGCGTTCCGGTGTTTGCAAAGCCCCAAGAAGGCAGCTCGATGCGAAATGCTTCCAGTGCTCGGAAAACAATCTCGTCTTGGTTGGCAGGCATGTTTTTCAGCCTATCACGGCGCCGCCCGGAGTAGGCTTGCAGGCTGCGCGCCGTTCGGCGGCCCGGCGAGCTCGAATGCTCAAGCGGCGGCAGCGCGCTGGCGCAGCCGGGTTAAAGCCGGAATATGCTGCGCAGCAGCCAGCCCAAAGCCGCCCCGGTAAAAACCCCCAGGTTGTTAGCCCCCAAATCGGCCAGATCCACAACTCGCCCGGGCACCAGCCTCTGTGAAATCTCAAGTACTACGCCCAGCAGCACGGCGACGGCCGCAAATGCCACTATCTCCAGGCGGCGCCGGCTGCCTAGGGCCGGCAGCGCCGCCAGCAGGCAGTAACCCGTGAAATGGAAGAGCTTGTCGCTCGCCGGAAAGACGCTGGTCTGGATCCTGGCCATCCAGGGACCGGGCAACAGCGATCCGATGACGACCATCACGAGCGTCACGCACCAAGCTACCCACAGCCAGCGGCGATTGGGGGACATTTCCCTCAGCATGGATTTGGATGACGGGCGCGGCCGCCCGCTGCCCGGCTGATACCGGCGGCGCGGCGGCGACCCGACATTAGTTTCAGTCTAGCGCGAACCGGCGGCGCCTCGGCCGCACCGGCTAGCGCTGTCCTGACCGGAGCCTCAGAGGTTTTTCAGGGGATCTTGATGAACCAGCGGATCGAGCGGGCCACTTCCTGAAACCCCTCCGAGCGATAAAGAGAATTGCCCGCCTCGTTATCCGCCAGGCACTCCAGGTGGACGTGATCGCAGCCCTGCCGTTTCAAGTATTCCAGCATGGCGCGCAGCATGCGGCGGCCGTAACCGCGGCCCTGCCGCCGGGGATCCACGGCCAGCAGGTCAATGTAGCCCAGCCGGGTGGGAGCCTCGATGGTGGCGCTGGCCATGGCCACCAATTGCCCCTCGGACTCGCCCACCAACACGTGCTGGGTGGCGAAGACGTTCGCCAGCCGCAGCCGCCAGCGCTCGCGCCAGTCCTTGCCGTTCAAGGGGCCGAACAGTTCGTCGGCCTTGCGAGCCCAGGTGATGGGTTCGAAGCTGGCGATGACCATCTGCTCCAATACGGGGTAATCGGCAGGCGTGGCGGGGCGCACATTCAGAGGCATCGTTTCCGAGGGCCGATTGTAGCCTTGTTCACCGGCGCCTATCAACTCAGAGCCGGGGGATGGTATGCTCGGCGCCATGGTGGATCGTCGGTCATTCCTGAAAACGGCGGGCGCCGCGGCCGTTTTGCCGGCCGCCGGCATCGGTCTGCGGGATAAGTTTTTCGGGGCCATCGCGGGCTGTCATATCGGCTCGGCGATGGGCGCCCCGGTGGAGGGCTGGCCGTGGGAACGTATCCAGCGCGAGTATGGCACCCTGGATCGCTTTCTTCCCTACGAGCACTACCGCAACGGATGGCGTCGCGAGCCGGGAACTACCGAGGACGGCGTGGAACGGCAGAAGCTGATGATCACCGCCATCATCGAAAAAAAGGACCGGGTAAACGCCGAAGACGTCCGGCGCATCTGGCTGCGCGACATCAAGCCTGAATCCGCGGGCATGGTTTCGGAACCCTTCGAGGCCGTACTGCTGGCGATGGCGCGCTCGGGCATCCCCGCGCGCGATTTGGGCAAGTACTGCGATTATGCCGGCTTGGTATCAATGGCTCGCTCGTGTCACCCGATCGGGCTGATCAACGCCGGCGATGTCGCCGCGGCCATCGAGGACGTCTTCGAGGTCGGACAACTATACCAGACCTCCAACAGCCGCGGCTTACAGTGGGCGGCGGTCACGGCGGGCGCTATCGCGGCCGCCACCGAGCCCGGCGCTACGGTGGACTCCGTGCTGGAGGCCGTCTTCAAGCACTGTGACAGGCGAGTTACCGCCGAAATCGAAAGAGGGCTGAAGCTGACCGAAGGCGCCAAGGACTTCCATGACTTGCGGCAAGCCTTCGACAAGGTTTACTACGGCGCGGGAATCCCTTACGCCGCCAGCTACGCCAACGAGGTGGTAACCAAGGCCCTATGCGTGTTCCGCACGGTGAGAGGCGATGTACGGGAGGCGGTCATCGCCTCGGTGAACATGGGGCGGGACACCGACTGCCTGGCGGCGGTGGCGGCGGGCATCGCCGGAGCTCTCAGCGGAGGCGCAGGCCTGCCTGGGGAATGGATTCGGCAGTGCGACTACGCCACAAGCCTGAACCGCTACACCAACTCGCAGCGCACCTTGCGGCAGCACTCAGACGGACTTTATGAAGCCTTTCGCGCGCGCCTGGCTCGGCTGAAAGCCTATGCCGAGAAGATGGAATCGGCCTGAGGCCCTCAAGCGCAACAAGCCTCAAATCACAGGCGCTATTCCCGTGTCAAGCGGTAACGTTGGCGGCAACGTCATGACGGGCCAAGGAACCGGGCGCCGGTCTGCGCTAGCATAGGTGGGCCTGAGCCGCCAGCAAGTAGACCGGCAAATTGACTGGCGCTCCACAAGC
>Ga0272448_1000954_pt1 | contig 41072 bp, 32 predicted proteins | sample YNPCB0191_FD_202220 | JGI IMG/M metagenome (GOLD analysis project Ga0272448, IMG submission 202220) | Hot spring sediment microbial communities from Yellowstone National Park, WY, United States - YNP-CB-019-1 | ecosystem: Environmental > Aquatic > Thermal springs > Hot (42-90C) > Sediment...
TCCACTGTTTGTTCGGCATTTATCGACTGCTAGAGGATACGGAAAGTCCGTGGGAAGAGACGTTACAGAAGGCGGTTCGGCTGATTCCGGCGGCCTGGCAATATCCGGACGCTGCCTGTGCCCGGATTGTGCTGGGCCAGCAGGTGTTTGCGACGGACAATTTTGAGGAAACCGTTTGGAAATTGGCCGCCCCGATATGGGGGGCCGGCGAATTGGCCGGCGCCGTGGAACTGTGCTATCGTCGCCCGCTTCCGGAGGCCGATATCGGGCCGTTTTTGAAAGAAGAAAAAGCCCTCCTGGAATTGCTGGCCGATCACCTGGGCCACATCATCGAACACCTCCAGGCCCAGGAACATATCCGGGAACTGAAACACCAGATCGAATTCGTCCTGGCCGCCACCCGGACCCGTCTGGCGATCACCGATATGGAAAGAAACCTTTTGTACGTCGATCCCGGCACGCAGCGACTCTACGGCGATCCGAAAGGCCGAAAATGCCAGGACTATTTCGGCAAGCTTCATGATTTGTGCTCTCCATGCCCTCTAGAAGTGGTCAAGGAGGGGGAACTCATTTCCCAGGAAACGATTTTACCCAAAGAGGGAAATCGGCCGATACAATTGATTACCACTTCCTTCCGAAATGCCCGGGGCGAACCTCTGGCAGCCATCGTCATGATCGACCTCAGCGAGCGGAAACGGATCGAAGCCGAATTGGCCCATTCGCAAAAACTAGAAGCCATTGGTCGGCTGGCTACCGGCATTACCCATGAAATCAACACCCCCGCCCAATACATCCGAAGTAACCTCCAATTCCTCCAAGAGGCCTTCCGGGACCTGGAAAAGGCGGCGCAGTGTTCGGGGGAAGTTTTTCGGTCCGGCGGAAAAACAACGGGAAAACCCCTGCCCAGCGAGGCCGCCGGGGCGCCTTCGGCAGAAGACATCCAGTACTTCTGCGAAGAGATTCCCAAAGCCTTGGAACAATCGGTTCGAGGGATCGACGAGATTGCCACCATTGTGCGGGCCATGCGACAGTTTGCCCAACCGGCTACCGGCACCAAAGAACCGGTGGATCTAAACGCCCTGATCCAATCGACGCTTACCCTCTGTCGGAATGAATGGAAATATGCGGCCGAGGTGGTAACCGACCTGGCCCCGCAGTTGCCGCCTGTGCCCGGCATAGCCCATGACCTGCATCAGGTGGTACTGCATTTGGTGGTCAATGCGGCTCAGGCCATCCAAGAGGCCCAGCAGAAATATGGCCGACAGACGAAAGGGACCATTACGGTTTCGACCCGGCTGGCAGGGCCTTGGGTGGAGATGCGTGTGGCCGACAACGGCGTGGGCATCCCGCCGGAAAACCTGTCGAAGATTTTCGATCCGTTCTTTACGACCCGGCCTGTGGGTCAGGGCCGAGGCCAAGGGCTGAGCATCGTCCGATCCATTGTCGTCGGTGGGCACGGAGGCCAGATCGACGTGGAAAGCCAGCCGGGCCAAGGCAGCACCTTCATCGTCCGCCTGCCCGTGGAGGCCTCCTCCGCGCCGCTTTCGCTCAGCCAGAAAGCAACTTCTCCCCCGCTCCATGCGGAGTTTGTGGGGCAGAATGTGCCCAGCCAAGCCCAATCGGCCTGCCCGCCCGACCATCAGCCGCCCTATATGCCTGACGGCCAACCGGCCTCTGTGCCCCACGGTCAACCGGTCTGCCAGTCCAACAGTCAGCCGGACTATCTGCCTGACGGGCGAGCGGCCCACGGCCAACCGGCCTGCTTGCCTACCGGTCAACCGGCCTACCTTACCCAGGGTCAACCGGCTTGCCCGGCGGAGGGTCAACCGGCCTACCTTACCCAGGGCCAATTGGCTTGCCCGGCGTACGGCCAACCGGCTTGGACGCTTCAGGGCCAAGCGAACCTCGGCGCTGGGTTGGCTAACCCGGCGGGGTCCGCCCTGTCGGAAATGCCCGTTTTCTCAACACCCACATCGCCATAAGGTAAACACTGGACCTCCTGTCCCAGGAACACCGCAGGAAGCCCATCGGCATACAAAAACAGTAATTTTAGCCGAATGAAGCAAATCGCCTCTCCCCTGGCGGGCTAAACCCAGGGGGTCATTCCCGCGCAAGCGGGAATCCAGAAAGTATCCCGCTGTTCCCGCTTGCCCAGGAGGAACACAGGAGCAGACACAATGCAGCCTGGATTCCTGCTTCCGCAGGAATGACACATCGTACCCCTCCATTCGGCTAAAATGTTACCAAAAACAAGGAGTTCCTCATGCCAGCCACAGTGCTTCTGGTGGATGACGATCCGAACTTGCTGCGGGGATTGGTGCGTGCGCTGCGGTACCAGCCGTTTCTGCTCTACACCGCCCATTCGGCCGAAGAGGCAATGGAGGTCTTGAAAAGCCGGCTGGTCGATGTGCTGGTTACCGACGACCAGATGCCGGGTATTACCGGTATTGAGCTTTTGGCCTGGGTAGCCAAGCACTTTCCGGAGGTGGTGCGCATGGTGCTGACGGGTTGTCCCACCACCGAACGGGCCATCCGGGCGATCAACGAAAGCAGGGTGTTCCGATTCTTTACCAAGCCGTGCGATCCGGTGGCTTTGGCCCTGGCCATCCACCAGGCCCTCGAACAAAAACAACCTCTTCCCAAGGAAAAAACCGGGGCCTCCCCATCGGCCATTTCCCCAGCCGAGCATCCAGGCTAAACAGCGCGAGATCGGAACCGGCGCGGTCTGCGACGCTGAGACGGTTCCCGATTGCCCCCTGGTGAACCATTGAGTTGTGCCAAGGGGGGGTTGGGGGCAGGCCAGGGACACAAATGCTCGAGTGGAGAATAAGTCCCACCCAAAAAGGGGACATAGCCCAATGCCCCAATACCCTTGCATTCTCTGAAAACCCTAGCGTATCTCCAAAGGTGTGCTTCTACGGAAGGGAAGGGCCGGTTAAAATAGTAAAAAGACGCCCATGTTCGGGGATTGCAGCTTGGGATGCATGGCTCTACCAGGGGAAGCTCGGCGAAAACTCTCATAACCAGGTGCATTCTTCTCTCTCCCCATTTCCGGGAGGAGGGGCTTTTGTAGGAATCGCCAGATGGGTCTTCTCATATTACGGCTTGGTTTTATTATGGTGGCCATCGGGCTGGGGGTGTTTATTATTCTCTGGTCCGGGGTGGTGCCGCCGGATTCGGTCTGGATGGGCTGGGCCATTTTGGGCGGGGTGTTGGTGCTGTCGCTGGCGGTGATCGGGGTGGATATGGCCATTCCCCGCAAACCGTTGGATACGATTTCGGCGGTGTATTTTGGGCTGATTGTGGGGCTGTTTTTGGCGTATGTGCTAGGATTGGCGTTAAGTCCCCTTTTTGCGGCAGTCACTCCGAAGGACGAGATGTATGCGATGAAAGTACGGGCGGCCGTCCAGTTGATCATTGCCGCCGTGCTTTGTTATACCTGCATCAGCCTGCTGTTGCAAACGAAAAACGACTTCCGGTTTATCATCCCCTATGTGGAGTTCTCCAAGGAGATCAAAGGGGCCAGGCCGTACATCTTGGATACCAGTGTGATTATCGACGGTCGGATCGCCGACCTGGTGGACACCCAGCTTTTCGACGCCCAATTGGTGATCCCTCGGTTTGTGATTACGGAGTTACAGGGGATTGCGGACAGTTCGGATCGGCTCAAACGGAGCCGAGGCCGCCGCGGGTTGGACATCCTCAACCGGCTCCGGAAAAATCCAGAGGTCGATTTGGAGATTTACGATCGAGAATTGCCAGAGTTTGCCGGTCAATCGGTGGATTTGAAGTTGGTGGCCTTGGCCAAACACTTGCATGGCAAACTTATCACGAATGATTATAATCTGAATAAGGTGGCCCGGTTACATGGGGTAGCGGTGATCAATTTGAACGACCTGGCCAATGCAATGAAGCCTCTGTTTTTGCCCGGAGAACGGGTGGAGGTTCGCATGATTAAGCCGGGCGAAGAACCGGGCCAAGGCGTCGGCTATTTGGACGACGGGACCATGGTGGTCGTGGAAGGCGGCCGAGACCACGTCGGGCAATGGATCAGCCTGACCGTAACCAGCGTCCTGCAAACCAGCGCCGGCCGAATGATCTTCGGCCGTTTTGAAGCCGTCCGATCCGTCGAAGAAGCTCCAAAAGTTTGAACCAGGGAACCGCCATCCAACATAGAGAGGCGTCCAACCCAAAAATAATCATGGATTCTTGTCTCTGAGATTCCATGGCGTCTTCCCAAAGGAGGTACGAGCTATGGGATGCACTTGGGCGAAACAGCAGAAAGGCGGAAAAGGCCGTTCTGGTAGGGGCCGTTGTTTGGCTCATTGCCCCGAGGAAGCCGAGCGGCTTTGGGGTTTCACCTTGGTGGAACTTTTGGTCGTTATTACCATTATTGGCATCTTGATTGCCCTGCTTTTGCCGGCGGTTCAGCAGGCCCGGGAATCCGCCCGCCGTGCCCAATGCGCCAATAACCTCAAACAGATCGCCCTGGCGGTGATCAACTACGAAGCCCAACACGGCGGCTATCCTCCTAGTGTACAATTCGACCCGGGCGACGAACCGGCCCTGACCGACCGCTTTCGGCCCAATTGGATCATCCTGATCCTACCTTTTTTGGAACAGCAGGGGCTTTACAATTCCTTCAATTTGGCTTTGCCGATTTCCGATCCGGCCAATCGCGACGCTCGCGGCATGGATATTTCCATCCTGAAATGCCCCACCGATGCGGGCTATAACAGGGTCAAATTCGCCGGCACTCCCGGTCGGAATGAAGGCGATAACTGGGCCAGGGGTAACTACGGCGCCAACGCTGGCCGAGGTTATATGCTAGGCCCAAGTTGGTGGAGCAGTCGGCCGGATCCCATTTGTGGACCAGAGTCTCCCGGATGGAGCACCAATGCGCCGTCGTTTCGAGGAGTGATGGGAGCCAACTGTTCTCAGCCGGCCGCTAAAATCCGCGACGGCCTCAGCAATACCCTCATGTTGGCCGAACTGCGGGCAGGACTCAACCAATACGATCCTCGTGGCACATGGGCTATGGGCAATGCCGGTGCCAGCTCCCTGTACGCCTTTGGCTCCTACGGCGATGCGAACGGGCCGAACGATCCCCGCATCAACTCCGACGATATTAAAAGTGGAGCGTGTAATTATCTGCGAACCGTCGATCCCGGCGAAGCGGTGCTCATTCGGGAACGGATGGGATGTTGTCTGGGCCAAGGGGCCTGGCAGGCCACTACCCGCAGCCAACACGTCGGCGGCGTTTATACCGCCTTCTGCGATGGAAGCGTCCATTTTATCAGCAATTGGGTGGAAACCTCCGCCGGGGGGAGCCTGAGCGTTTGGGACCGGCTCATCTGCAGCATGGACGGCCTGCCCCTGGACGCCTCGAAACTGTTCCCGTAAGGGGGTGGGAGTCTTTGGCGGAGGTGTATATTTCTTCATTGACTTTTACGGGAAGGGAATGGGTCCTATGGAATTTCTCCGGCCGCTTTGGGTAGCAGGATGGGTTTTGGTGGGTTTGTTAGGGGCCGGGTGTTCGGGGGAGCCGAAGGTGAGCCTGGTTCCGGTTCAGGGAACAGTGCGGTTTCCCGATGGCACTATTCCCCAGGGGGAGGTGGCCGCTGTGTTTTTCGAACCGGTGGATATCGGCTCCCAGCCGCCTACTCCCGGCGTGCTTCGGAAAGCAGCCTTTGGGGAGATCAACCCGAAAGACGGTTCCTTTAAACTGACCACGGTGCAACCGGACGACGGGGCTTTGCCCGGCAAATATAAGGTCATTTTTCAGGTCCATAAAACTTACATGGGCCAGGAGTCGCTCATCCCGGGAAAATATACCCGCCCCGAGACGACGCCTTTTGAGGTTACTGTGGAACCCGGGTGCGGCCCCTTCTCGTTTACCCTGGAAAAGTTAGGCTCCAAGTAGGTGCTTCCTCCTCCTGGGTTGCCTTTGGAGATGCTAGAATTGTTTCGGCGGAAGGGGGTTTTTGCTCTGAAGGTCTTGAATTGTTCCGAGGAAAATCCCTAGCACTTGCTGGGCAAAAGAAGCGATCTTTGGGGAGCGTCCGATGAGTTCTCGGCAGCGGATTTTGGTTACCGGAGGGGCCGGTTTTTTAGGTTCTCATCTGTGCGAGCGGCTAGTGGAACAGGGCCATGATGTCATTTGCCTGGACAATTTCTTTACGAGCCAAAAATCCAATGTGGAGCACCTGCTCCGTCGGCCCAATTTTGAATTGATCCGCCACGACATCACCTTGCCGATCTTCTTGGAGGTGGATCAGATTTACAATTTGGCCTGTCCGGCCGCTCCCGGCCATTACCAATATAACCCTATTAAAACGATGAAAACCTCGGTGTTGGGGTCGATCCATGTGTTGGGCATGGCCAAACGGTGTCGGGCCAAGGTCTTGCAAGCCTCCACCAGTGAAGTTTACGGCGACCCAGAAGTCCATCCTCAGCCGGAAAGTTACCGAGGGGCCGTCAACCCCATCGGCCCTCGGGCCTGCTACGACGAAGGGAAACGGGCCGCTGAAACCCTCTTCATGGATTACCATCGGATGCACGGGCTGAAGATCAAAATCGTCCGCATCTTCAACACCTACGGCCCCCGGATGCATCCGTTCGATGGCCGAGTCGTTTCCAATTTTATCCGACAGGCGCTCCGCGGGGAACCGATCAGCATCTTTGGCGACGGCCGCCAGACCCGTTCCTTCTGCTATCGGGACGATATGGTCGAGGGACTAATCCGCATGATGGATAGCCCGGACGATTTCATCGGGCCCCTCAACCTCGGCAATCCGGAAGAAATCTCGGTCCGAGAATTGGCCGAACTGATCCTTGAACTGACGGGTTCCAAGTCGCCGATTGTTTATGCGCCGTTGCCGCCGGACGACCCGGTGCAGCGGAAACCGGACATCACCCTGGCCCGCACTCGGCTTGGTTGGCATCCGGAAGTGCCCTTGCGCGAAGGTCTGGAACAGACGATCGTCTGGTTCCGCTCCATTGATCTAGACCATTATCGGCCTCCTACGCCGAATTATGGACCTCCGTTTTTTCCGCCTTCTTCGAAGAAGCCTTCCGGGGCCTAGTTTCCCGGCCGAAAAGCTTCTCTTTGGGGTTTTCTTGGAGTGGGGGGTAGTCTGGCCGGTGGGGCGGAGTCCAGCCCCTCTCGGATTTCGGCGTTTCGTTGAAAAAGCGGTTCCCGAGAACCCGCAGAAGACGCCCTTAGCGAATCACCTCGCAGTTGGGCAACGATTCCCGCAATCGGGCGGCGCCTTCCTCGGTAACCTGGGTTAGGCTCACATTGACCGAACGGAGGTTCTTCAGACTCTTCAGTTGCAGAAGACCATCGTTGGTGATCTGGGCGTTTTCTTTCAGGTCGATTTCACGCAGGGAAGGGATTTGGGCCAGGTATTTCAGCCCGGTGTCGCTAATGCCCGAGGCTTGCAGGCCGAGAATCTCTAAGTTTTTCAATTCCACCAGATGGCGAAGGCCCTGGTTGGTGATTTTGGTGTGCCAGAGGTTGAGTTTTTTGAGGTTGGGGAGTTGTTTCAGATGTTCCAGGGCCTCATCCGTGATGGGCGATTCGCTCAGGTCGAGTCGCCAGAGCTGTGTGGCGTTGGTCAGATAGGCCAATCCCTTGCCGGTAATCGGCATGGCCCGAAGCCCCAGTTGTTTCAGTTTGGGGAAGGCCTTCAGATGCGCTAGACCGGCGTCGGTGATTCCGCTTCGCATGAGGTTCAGGTCTTCGAGATTTTTTAGGGTGGTTAAGCGAGCGAAGCCTTCATCGCTGATCCGGGTGTCTTCCAAGGCCAAGCCGGTCAGGTTGGTCATCTCGGCAATGGCGGCCATGCCAGCGTCATCCACTCGGTTGGTGCGGAGTTTGAGGTCTTTGAGGGTGTTTTTCAAGCAGCGGAGGTGTTCCAGACCTTGATTGCTAATTTGTACACATCCTCGAAGGTCTAAGGCCCGGAGTTTTTTCAGGTTCTTCAGATGGGCCAGCCCATCATCGGTCAGATTGTTGTACATCAGCACCAGATGCGTCAACTCAGGCAATTTGGCCAATTGGGCCAGGGCCGCATCCGTCATTTTCGGTGTACGCCGCAAGTTGAGTTTTTTGAGTTGTTGGAGTTGAACCAACTCGGCCACGCCGAGATTGTCGATCTCGGTGTTTTCGAGGGTAAGGTCTTCTAACTGGTGGAGGGTCTGGAGATGTTTTACACCGGCATTGGTGATATTGGCGCCCCAGAGGACCAGGCGTTTCAGGTCCGGCAACCGGGCCACCAGAGCCACATCCTCGTCCGAGGTCCGGCACATCCCCAGATCGACTTCGACGATTCGGCCTTGGTCGTCCTTTCCAATCCAGCCGCCCAGCGTTTCTATCCGTTGGACGATCGCCTGAGGATTGGAATCGGCGGTGGAGAGAGCGTCGGCCATTCCAAGGGCTATCAGACCCACCAGGCAGAAAAATGTCATGGGCGTTTTCCCCCTCTGCATCATAGTTCCATAAATCAGGCTCTTCCGCATTGCAGCGTCTCCTCTTCAAGGCGTCAAAACAAAGAAGTCTTTTCGGAAATTGGCTGGAGCGGGCGTCTGGCTACTCAGGCCATAAGCCCTCCACCCGCAGCGGGCTTGGAACTGTTAGGTCTCCACTGCGCAGCCGAATTCCTTCTAATATACCTTCCTTTTGGGAGATGAAAAAGTCCCGGAGAAGTTACGGCTGCGGGGCAGGTTTTGCCGGTGTTTGAGGCGGGGGAACTGGAAAACGGTAGTTGAGTACCCGATGGCCGCCCAGTTCGACGGCCTGAAGCCAAAGGGTTTTGCCTACAAGCTCTTGGCCGTTGGGGATGCGATAGATAAACAGTTCTTGCCCGGTGCCCGCCAAGAAAACTTGAGTGCGAAGTCGTTTTCGGCCTGGAGCGAACAGTTGGCATTCGAAAGCTACGGATTGCTCCGTTTCATTGATGAGGCGTTGTTCGACCTCTAACTGTTGCTGAGGAGTCAGTCGGGCGGCAATTTGGATATAGATATCACCCAGGCCCACGTCGATCCACTGATGCACTTGAAACTCATAAAGCCGATCCGCCTGAAGCCGAATCTCCACCGGCACAAGATACCGCCCATTCGTGGCCGTATAAGGAAGCACAATCGAGAAGGGAAGTTCGATATTTTCTCCTGGACCGAGGCGGAAGGGTAGTTCTTCTGGTTGCCCGATCCAACCGGGCGGCAAAATCAATCGGGCGGCCCCGGAAACGCCTCGGTCCAGAGGATTATGAATTTTCAACCGGTTGGGATGCGGCCGGCCAAACAGACTAGGAATCCGAGGGGTAACGATTTGACAATGCATCCGCCATTGGGCTACTGCGGGATCCAAACCCCGCACCAAACAAGGCAGCCGACGGACCGAGAGGTGGTGATCATAGGCTTGGCGTGGCAGAGGTTCGGCTCGGCCCCAAAGGTCCACCTGCTCCACCTGCTCCCCCAGATACAGCACTTCTTCCGTGGGATTCTCGTTCCAAATCACCAGCAGGGCTTCTTTGCCTCGAAGGAAAAGGTGATTGGGGCTGTTGTGAGGTAGCGGGAGGACGCCGAGGTATTCCGCGCCGGCCAGAGCTTGGGCCATCGTGCGCCAGACCAGGAGCAACTCCGCCGCCGTTCCGTCCGGATGCATCAGACCGGTTCGGGGGTGGAACGGATCGGGCAGGAAGATGGCGTCCGCACCGGCGATTTTCGCCGCCGTCATCTGATGGACCAAATCCGCCGCCCGTTCCTCCAACGGGTACTCCTCCTTCGGCAGAGGTTCCACAACCACCCATCGCACAAGACCTGGGGGGGAGACGTCGCGAAGGGCCTCGGCCAATTCCTCCGTCGTAAGCGGCGGCTCGGTCCGAAAGGCCAAAAACTTCCAAGGGGCCGCCCCCTGTCGGGCCTGCGGCGGTTGGTGCAGCCAGTCCCACCCGAAACCTATATGCAAGTCCTTCCCCACTTTTTCCCAATGAGCTTTCACTCGAGCCATTTTTTCCTCCAAACGCGGCAGCCCCACAAAGCTCTGGTCATCGTCCACCCCCAGTTGCCACCAATGAATCCTCGGCGCTAACCGAACCAGCAAGGGTTCCACCGCAGGCCACCATCGGGCGGGCTCCATCGCAAAAATGTCGGCGGCCAAGGGCGCCTTGGCGGCAAATTGCTTGGCCACCGATGCCGGCGGTCGCGCCAACATCCCTACGATTTCGATCCCTTGCGCATTGAGCCGCTCGCTGAATACCACCCAAGATTCTATCTTCTCCGCGTCCGCCTTCAGATCAAACCAGACCGGATATTTGATCCAGCGGAGTCCCATCTGACTGAGCAGTGCGGCCAATTCCTCCAATGAGAGCGGTTGATCTGCCCCAGGCAAACTCCATCCAAATTCGCCCCCGTTTCCTTGAAATCCGGGGCTCAACACTGCTAAATCCAACTGGCAAGGAGGCGTCCGAGCCAAAAGCCCCACCAACCGACAGTGCACTCGATAAAAACCCGGCCCCGGCAACGCCGGTCGCCAGACCGCCTTGCTTCGATAGAGCTTTTCCGGCTCTGGGGAACTGGCTGTTGGGGTGGAGCTGGCGTCAGCCCCCGTAGGCTTAGAGCCTGTCCGAGAACCTGTTGTTTGGCCACGTTCACGGGCAGCCTCGCTGGGGGGCGCGGATAGACTCTTAGAGGGGCCTGAGCTGCCGGAAGAAGGCGTTCGGGCGTCTTTTCCATCGGAGGAGGCGGCTTGGAGGGCCGAACCTCCAGATCCCCCTGATCCCTCCGCCGACAAAGCTAATGAGTCAGGAGCCAGGGCCTCCACCTGGACCACTTCCCGTTGGCGGAGGAGAATCCGGTCCCACACATCCCGTAACTCCCACTCGATCTGACAGGCCGGATTCCTAAAGCCGGACGCTTCGCAAAAAATTTCTACCTTCTCGTCTTGCGAAAATAGATGGGTGCGCGGCTGCACCCACATCTTCAGCCTGGGCAATCGACCTATCCATACATCGGCAAATGCCGCTTCTCCTTTCAGATCGGCTTGCTCACCTGGCTCTACGTGGAGTCCCACACGCACAAAGCAGGCTTCCGGCGGTTGTACCTCCACAGGACCTAACCGCACTTTGCACCAAGGGCGGGTTCCGCTGAATTTTTCAGATTCGCACCGGTCTAGCACCTGTAACTTCGCATCCAGAAAATTCAGCGAAACATACGCCTGATGGTGTTGTAGTCCCTGGGTTTTCACCAACACTTCCAAAACATATGCATAGACGGACCGAACCGGGATGGGGGGGCTGAACACAGCCGCTGCACCGCCATCCAGCTTGATCTGAAAGGCCCCGCGGCCCGGAACCCCAGACTCATCTACCCGCTTCATCTCTAAGTAAATGGGATACCCAGGGGCCTGATGCCTGCTCCAGCCGTCCGGCCAGTGGTCATAGTTTTTGTCCCAGGATTCTTGATCAAAAGTACAGTGAAAAACCACCTGGTCCGTTGGCCACCGAATCGACTCCGCCTTCCCCGCCGGGCTCGGCAGGAATGAGCAAACCCCACTTACGACAAGCAATCCGCAGACTATCGGTTGCATGGCTTTACCCCCCCTTAGTGGGAGGGACCGAATCATGAACGACCGTAAAATAGAAACGTTCCCCCAAGAACACCCCCAAAAAGGAGTGCTCCCTGTGCCTCAACTAAAACTGAGTGTGGATTTGGCCGAACTACGTCAACCCTTCAAGAAAGCCTTGCATACGGTAGCCCAGTTGGGCGTCCAAGCAGTCCAAATTGAGGCCCGAGGTGATCTGGACCCGGCCCAACTTTCGGAAACCGGGATTCGGTATATTCGGAAAATGCTGAATGATGTGAATTTGCGGGTTTCAGCGATCCGGTTTCGGCCTGCCTTGGCCTATTACAATCCGGATCGGCTGGAAGCCCGAATCGAAGCCACCCAACGGTCCATGGAACTGGCTTATAAACTGGGAGCCGGTCTGGTGGTGGGCCGAATCGGCCGGGTACCCCATAATCCGGACAGTTCCGAATACCGCCTCCTCCTGGAAGTGCTGACCGATTTGGGGCGGTACGGCCAGCGGGTCGGGGCCATGTTGGCTACCGAAACCGGCACGGAAAGCGGCCCAGAACTGGCCCGATTGCTCGAAAAGCTGCCCGAAGGGAGCCTTGGGGTGGATTTTAACCCCGCCAATCTGGTGGTAGAAGGCTACTCCGTGGAGGAGGCCGTCGAAACCCTCGGCCAATCTGTCCTCTGCGTCCAAGCCACCGACGCCCTCCATGACCCGGCGGCCGGGACCGCTCAGCCCGTGGAATTGGGCCGGGGAAGCATCGATTATCCCGCCCTCTTGGCTGGACTAGACGGCTGGGGCTACCAAGGCTACTGGACCGTCCACCCGGTCGGCGGCGGCGACCCCCAGGCCGAACTGGCCCGCTCCCTCCGCTTCCTACGATCCCTGTAGAAAATACGCCCATCCTCTCCTATTTCAGAGCACGTCCCTTCTGGGCCAAACCAGATACTTTCCTAGGGACATCTAGAAGAAATGAGAGAGGGCATCACTCGGAAAGCCATAAGCCCCTAAGTTTGACTGTATCCACCCGGACAGGCCCCTACCACTTGTAGTGGCTAAAAATCGCTCGGACTCCGCAAATGGCGGCAATTGGTCCCGGTGGATACAGTCATCCTAGAGAAATGGGCCGGGAAGTAGCTCTCCGTGGGCAGGATGGCTATCTTGGCGGGGGGGCGGGGATTTCCGGCCGGGCCAGTTGTTTGGCCCGGGCCAAATCCGCCGCCGCCTTCTCCTTCTGCCCCAGCTTCTCGTAGGCCATCGCCCGGTTGTAATAGATGCTCGGATGGTTCGGATCCAGTCGCAGGGCCTCCGTGTAGTCGGCCGCCGCCTTGGCGTAATCGCCTTGCAGATAATACGCATATCCTCGGCTGATCCAGGCCGATACATTCTCCGGCGCTAGATGGATCGCATAGTTCAGGTCCCGAAGGGCCTTATCCAGTTCGCCTTTTTTGGCCCGGGCATAGCCGCGGGCTCGCCAGGCCTCCACATGCTTCATGTCCAACCGCAACGCCTGGCTAAAATCGGCGATCGCCCTGTCGTAGTCTTCTCGCTCCATGTAGATCGAACCCCGGCTCAGATAATTTTCCGGGTCGTCAGGATCGCATTGGATGGCCTTTTCAAAGTCGGCCATGGCCAAATCCAGCTTATCCATTTCCGCATAGATTTCGCCCCGTTCCCGATAGGCGTTGCCATACTTGGGGTCCAGTTCCAGGGCGGTGTTCAGGTCCTTCATCGCCGCTTCCAAGTCCCCGGCCGCATGTCGGGTAAAACCCCGACTAAAATAACACAATGGATCCTTCGGCGCTAAATACACCGCATAGTTCAGGTCCCGCAAAGCCAACTCAATATCTCCATGCACGGCACGGGCAAACCCCCGATCGCACCAGACCTCATGGTTCCGGGGGTTGAGCCGCAACGATTGATGGTAGTCTTCGATCGCCTTTTCCACGTCGCCCTGCCGAAAATAGACCCGGCCTCGACAGGCATAGGCGTCCGCATCGTCCGGACTGAGCCGGACGGCTTCGTTCAGGTCGGCCAACGCCTTGTCTAAATCCCCTTTCAAGTAATAGGCGTGTCCTCGTTCCCGATAGGGTTCCCCATGGTTCGGGGCCAACTTGATGGCCTCATCATATTCGGCAATGGCCTTATCCAAATGCCCCTGATGGAAAAAGACAAAGGCCCGATTCATCCGCGGATCGGGGTCTTTAGGGGCCAGGGACATCGCCTTTTCCAAGTCGGCCAAAGCCTTCTCATATTCCCCTTTTAAAGCCCAGGTCAGGCCCCGGTCGCACCAGGCATCCGCAAAATCCGGCTTCTGTTTCAGCACCTTATCATAAAGCGGCAGCGCTTCGTCCAACCGGCCCTTGTTCGTGGCTTCCACCGCTTGATGGTAGGCCTGCATGGCCGGGTCTTCAGTTTGGGGAGCTTTTCCTTCCGCTTTTTGGGCTTCGGAGGACGGCCCAGAAAGAGGTTCCGAAGAGGGTTTGGAGGAAGGCTCTTTGGGGGTCGGCTCCTCCGGACTCTCTTCCAAGGCAGTTTTCCTCGATGTATTTCTATTCAAAGACCCCCCGGATTCTTTCGGAGAGATTTTCAGGCTCGGCGGCAGCGGGGCCGCAGGCAAAGGACTTTCCGGCTCGGAGGAAACGTCCTTTTGCAAAGACGGCCCGGCAGCCTCTCCGGCCCATACCTTTTCCTGAGCAAACAAAATTCCCAGGACCACCCCAAGGGAGCATCCCACGATGGCCCCAATTTTCTGAGTCTTCTTCCTATCCCAGGGACCAGGCAGGGGGTGAGAATATCCAGAATTCATCCGATAACACCTCCTAGCGATAGAAAACTCTCTTGGGCAATCCCGCCGTTCCACCGGCCGAGGCTTCGAGCAGATAGGGAACAATCCGTTTCTGAGCATTTCCGATGGCAAATCCTTCGGCAGCCAATCTCCATTGTACCGAATCGGAAAATCCCCCAGCAGACCTCTCAGACGGAACGCCCCCTGGACCTGCTCTGCCTGGCTAGGAAAATCCTTGAGGATTTTTCCCACTAGGGGGCGTATGGGGTACTATGGAGGGATCCTCATTCGGGGGTTTTCTTTGTACTTCTTTGGAAGGCCCAGGAAATGGGGTCTTTTCCAGATACTATCTGGGATAAAGCCTACTAGTCTTGTGTATATTGTCTATATTACCCAAATTGTGATCAAAAAGACCTTCTGCCGATACTCCCGACCCATTGCCCAAAGCCGGAAGAAGCTCCCCCGGGATCGCCCACACCGAGGGAATGGATCGGAAATCACCCCTTCTCCTTATTTTTCGGATTTTTGAGAGAAAGGGATATGGAGAAAATAGCCCGGTTTGGGAAAACAGAGGAGATGTCGGGGGTATGATCCTCCCTCAAAGAAAGTAGCTCTTCGAGGAACTCACAGAAAAGCACCCTTCCCGCACAGTTCCCTTTGGAGAGTTGAAAAGCTGTGCGGTTGGATTAAGATGAGAGACGTTCCCCTTGAGAGTTCCCGAAGCACATTGCTTCTGATCCATTGCCCCATCGTAGTCGGCCTGCCCATATTCTTTCCTAAGCATGTAGGGAGGAGGCATGTCCCATGACCGCAGTGGGTGTTTTTCGGGTTTGCGGGGTAGTATTTTGGGCGCGTCTAGCAGTATTGGGTTTGGGAATGGCGGCAGCCTCGGATGCTTCGCCGGCCAGTACGGGTTCAGAAAATTGGGCGATTGGGAAGAAATACACTCTTTGGCCTACCCCGAACTATCCGCACTGCACCGACCCAGAGGATACGGTGCAACTAACCGACGGGAAAACCACAACCGGTTATTTCTGGACGCAGCGGGGCACGGTGGGCTGGACCGGAGCGCCGTATGCCGTGGTTACCGTGGATTTGGGTAAGGTCCAGCCCATTGGCGGCGCAGCGATGACCACCGCGGCCGGTGTGGCCGGGGTAACCTGGCCCGCCGCAGTTCGCATCCTTCTGAGCGAAGACGGCCGAACGTACTACGATGCCGGTGATCTGGTCGCCATGGATCGGAAGCGGGCAGGGCCGTGGCCCGAAGGGTATGCCATCCGCCGATTGGCCAGCGCCCAGGGGGATATCGCCGGTCGAGCCCGGTTTGTGCAATTTGTCATTATTCCTCCTGCCGGCGGGCCGTATATATTCACCGATGAGGTCGAGGTCTTCCGTGGGCCGGACCAACTCCTCCAACGCCCCCTCGAAGGCCGACCGGTTTCCAGTCCGGAGGACTTATTCGTCCAGTGGCGGATGCGGGCCAGCCTCCAGCACCGGTTCGAGACCGATGCCGCATCGCTGGAGAAAGCGATCCGCTCGGCCTCGTTAGCCGACGAGTCGCAGCGGCGAAAGCTCCTGGATCGGCTGGCGGAGGTGCGCAAGCAACTCAGGCCCGACGATGCGCCGATGGACGCTTCGTTTCGGGCGGTTTTGCCGTTGACGGAACCCCACGGGCAGCTTTTCCGCGTGCAGGCGGAATTGTGGCAGGCCATGGGCCGACCGATACTCTCCGCCCAGGCTGCCTCGCCATGGGATCCGCTCGATCCGTTCGTTCCGCCGCCCGATGGGAAAACCCTGAACAAGCCGGTCGAAATCCACGCTATGCGGGGCGAATACCGGGCCGGGGCGATCAACGTCTTCTGGGCCGGCCAGCAAGTGGCGGATATCCTAGTGCGTTTTGAGGGCTTGCCGGACTCGCCCACTCCGCGCGACTTCACCGTGCACGAGGTCGTCTGGACCGATACAGGCCGGGGAGTTCCCGTGGCAGCCGCTCTGCCCGAAGCCACGCGACAGACCGACGGCTGGAAGGTCCGTCTGACGCCGGGTTTGGTCCGGCAAGTATGGTTCAGCTTTCATCCGGTGCAGTTGCCGCCGGGCCTGCACGAAGGCGCTGTCATCCTGGACGGCGGCGGGAACGGATCGGTGCGGGTTCCGATCCGGCTTCGAGTCTATCCGATGGAGTTTCCGAAGCAAACCACGCTTTGGGTGGGCGGCTGGGACTATTCCAACGGCCGGGGCAGTTATGGCATCACCCCAGAAAATCGCCAGGCCTTCCTTCGTCATTTGCAGGAGCGATTCGTCAATGTGCCTTGGGCCAGCGCCAGCGTGCTGATGAACTTCACCTGGGACGCCGCCGAGCTGGAAAAAATCCACCTGGACACGCGGGAGTTCGATGCGTGGGCGGCGGATTGGCCGAACGCCCGGGCCTATCTGGTGTTCCTGGCCATGGGCGACTATTCCCACAGCTCCAAATCCCGGTTCGGCGGGGCGGAATTGGGCACGCCGGAGTTCAACCGCCGAGTCGGCGCATGGATTTCCGCCTGGGTGAAACATCTGCGTAGCAAGGGGATTGCCCCCGGCCAACTCGGTCTGCTCATCCACGACGAGCCGCACGAAGGGACCGATCTGACCACTCTTGTGGCCTTTGCCCGTGCGGTGCGGGCGGCAGAGCCGGAAGTGCTCCTCTGGGAAGACCCCACCTACCACCAACCGTGGAAGGCCCCGCCGGAATTGTTCGAGGTGTGTCATGTGCTTTGTCCGAATCGTCCGATGTGGCTTGCCGGCGGCAAGGCGTTCGAGGAGTTTTATCTCCGCCAGCGGGACCGGGGCAAACGGTTGCACTCCTATTCCTGTAGCGGACCGGCCCGGCTATTGGACCCCTACAGCTATTATCGGCTTCAGGCGTGGCACTGTTGGCGATACGGGGCGACCGGATCGTTCTTCTGGGCCTTCGGGGACAACGGCGGGGCTTCCTCCTGGAATGAATATCTTGCCCGCCACGGGCCGTACACTCCCCTATTTTTGGACGAAAAAACGGTAACCGCCGGTAAACAGATGGAGGCGGTTCGCGAAAGCGTGGAGGACTACGAAACCTTGGTCATGCTTCGGCAGGCAGTGGAACGGGCGAAAGCCGCCGGGTGGAGCGACGCCGCTGTGGCCGCCGCCCAGCGCTTGCTCCAAACCGCCGCCGCCGAAGTGCTCCAGGCCCAGGGCGCAGGAAGCATCAACTGGCATGATCCGAAAGACCGCACCCTGGCCGACCGGCTCCGCATCCAACTCCTGGAGGCCCTCGTGGCGCTGCAATAGGCTGGCCGCCCAGGCTTGAATCGAACTTCTCGGTTTGGGGATAATAAGCGGGTAGCAAGGGGCCTAGGTTCTCGCCGGCCCCGCTACGAAAATGGGGAGCACCACGGCGAGCAAAATCGCCCTCTCCAAGGGCCGAAGTTTTTGAGCAACCCAACCCATGATGTGAAAGGCATACCTGCCATGCAACAGTTCTCAAAAGAGTCTGCCCGTCTGAGGAGATTCGTAAGGAGTTGGATTTGGGCGGCCTTGGGCGTGTTTTGCGCCGGGGTCTGGTCGGAGAGTCTGGGAGCAGATCGGCCCAATGTCCTGATGATCATTACCGACGACCAGCGGTGGGACGCCATCAGTCTGAATCCGGCTTCCCGGATCGTTACGCCGAACATAGATCGGCTGGGGCGGGAGGGCGTCTATTTTGCCAATTACTTCTGCACCACTTCACTTTGTTCGCCAAGCCGAGCCTCGATCCTCACCGGCCTTTACGCCCATGCCCATAAGGTGATGGACAATTTTACCGAATATCCGGAATCGCTTCCTACCTGGCCCAAAGCCCTTAAAGCCGCCGGATACGAAACCGCCTACATCGGCAAATACCACATGGGCGAAGACAACGACGATGTGCGGGGCGGGTTCGATTGGTTCGTAACTCACAAGGGGCAAGGCCGATATTTTGACCCGGAGTTTCGTTTCCATGGCGGCCAGCGGCGTGTGATTCCCGGCTATTATACGACCGTGGTTACCGACTTGGCCCTGGATTGGCTCCGGCAGCGCAAAGGGGATAAACCCTGGGCGTTGATCGTCGGCCATAAAGCCCCCCATAGCTTCTACGAACCGGAACCCAAATACGCCCATGCCTTCGATTATGTGAATATCACCTACCCGGCTAGTGCGTTTCGATTGGAGGATAAACCGGCCTGGTATCAGGAGCGGCTGGATACTTGGCATGGACTATATGGACCTATTTTCAGCTATCGCAAAAACTGGCCGGACCGTTCGCCCGAAGGGGTCCGGGCGTTTGCCGCCATGGTGCGGGCCTATTGGGCCACGATCCTTTCGGTGGATGACAGTGTAGGTCGGCTGTATCAGTTTTTGGCCGAGAGCGGCCAATTGGACCGTACATTGATCATTTTTACATCAGAAAATGGACTCCTTTTAGGCGAACATGGCATGGTCGATAAACGCACCGCTCATGAACCGAGTATCCGCATCCCGCTGGTGGTTCGCTATCCAGGCTTGACGCCGCCCCAGAAACCGCAGGTGGTCCGGCAGATGACGCTCACGGTGGACATTGCTCCCAGTATCTTGGACATTTGCGGGGTGCCGCCTCTGCCGAACATCCACGGCCGCTCCTGGCGCAAACTGGCCAGCGGCCAGTCCGACCCGGAGTGGCGAAAGAGCTTCCTCTATTGGTACAATTACGAAAAACAGTTTCCTTACACGCCGAATGTACGGGCGGTGCGCACGGATGAGTGGAAATATGTTCGGTATCCCCACGGCGACGGCACCCCCGACCGCCATAAAGCCGAACTCTACCACCTGGCCTCCGACCCCGACGAACTCCACAACCTGATCGACGATCCCCGCTACGCCGGCAAAGTCCAAGAGCTACGGACCGAGATGGACCGCCTGCTCCGGTCCCTCGGCGCTGTACCCGATCCTATGCCCCTGGACGAAGGCATCAAAAAACACCTGCCCGATATGAAAACCCGCTAACCCATGCCCTCCGACCCCCCTACTGGAAAACTTCCTTTCATTGTCTATGGTATCCTGTGATTTTTGGAACATTTTAGCCGAATCGAGGAGTCGATGTGTCATTCCTGCCCAAGCAGCAGTCCAGAACCCGCCGCTCCCCTGGCCGTCGAGAGGCCGGCCAACCGGCCGGTTGGCCGGGCCAGGGGTGTCATTCCCGCGAAGGCGGCAGTCCAGAAAGTAGGAGGGCATGTTATCTGGATTCCTGCTTGCGCAGGAATGACACATAGACCTGCATTCGGATAAAATGCTACGGACTTTTTAAAAAGGAGAGACCGATGAAAATGTTTTTATGCTATGGCTTTTTGGGTACGGCAGTATTAGGGGCGGCCCTTTGCCTAAGCCAGGCTTCAGGGCAACAGGCTTGCTCAGCAGCCGAAGAGCCGAAAACCGCTTCAGCGCCCAACGCTCTCCGGCCGGAAGAGTCGGCCGAGGGTTGGCTGTTGCTCTTCGACGGCCAGACCCTTTTCGGTTGGCGCAGTTTGCCAGAAGCAGCCTGGCAGGCGTCCGAGGGACAACTGGCGTCCCAACCCGGGCAAGCTGCTCTGCTTGTTTCCACCAGCCAATGGGCCGATTTCCTTCTTCAGATGGACTTCCGCTCTGAGGCGGGTACGGAGGCCAGTCTGCTGGTGCGAGCCTCGGCGGACCCCAAGCAGCCTGCCGCCGACGGATATGAACTCGTGCTGGGTTCGGAAGACCCGAATGCATGGCCTGTCGGCAGCCTCCGCGGCCGCAAAAAGGCCGAGTCGGTCCCCTTCCAGCCAGGCTGGCACACCCTGCAACTCTCCGCCCAAGGCGGCACGATCACCGTCCGGCTGGACGGCCAGCAGGTTCTCCAGTACGAAGACGCCAAACCCATCCAGCGTGGACATTTAGCACTCTTGGTGCAAAAAGGTTCCTCTGCTTTTCGGAATATCAAGCTCCGGCCTCTGGGCCTGCAAAGCATTTTCACCGGCAAAGACCTTACCGGCTGGAAAGAGTATCCGCAAACGCCCACTAAATGCACGGTTACCCCGGAAGGCTATCTTCGCCTTCGGGGAGGCCGGGGACAACTGGAATCCCAAGGCCAATATGCCGACTTCACCCTGCAACTAGAGGTGTTTGTCAACGGCCAAGGGCTAAACTCCGGCGTATTTTTCCGCTGCATCCCGGGCGAGTCGATGAACGGCTATGAATGCCAGATTCATAACGGCTTCCTGGACGGCGACCGCTCGAAGCCGAAGGACTGCGGCACCGGCGGGATTTTCCGTCGGCAGAACGCCCGGCGGGTGGTGGCCGACGATTTCCAGTGGTTTACCCTGACCATCCACGTCCATGGCGCACATATGGCCACCTGGGTGAACGGCTATCCGGTGGCCGATTGGAACGACACCCGGCCGGCCGATCCCAACCCGCGCAAAGGCCGACGCTTGGAAGCCGGCACGTTGCAGTTCCAAGGCCACGATCCCACCACCGACCTCATGTTCCGAAACATCCGGATCGCCGAACTTCCGGCTCGGTAAACGGCGCACGCCCTCGGAAGATGCCATACGATGGGGTGGAGAAGATGATGGAAAAACCTAAAGGAACTGGAAAATCACTTTCTTTGGAACAAGGAGACCGGGCGATGAAGAATGGGAGGGATGGCAATCTGGTTGGAGGGAGAAATCGGGCTTTTGCGGGGGGTGGGCTCAGGTTGGGTTGGTTTGGGGTGTGGGTGTTTTGGGCCGGATGGGGGCTGGTTGCCGGGAGCCTATGGGCGGCGGCAGGCGGTCCGTCGGCCTTCACCGACCAATCCACGCCAAAAGCCACTGCCAATCGGCCGCCGAATATCCTGTTCATCCTGGCCGATGACCTGGGCTATGCGGAATTGGGCTGCTACGGCCAACAGAAGATCAAAACCCCGCATCTGGACCGCCTGGCCAGCCAGGGGATGCGCTTTACCCAGCATTATTCCGGCAGTCCGGTCTGTGCGCCTTCTCGCTGTGTGCTGCTAACGGGCAAGCACCCTGGTCATGCGGCCATCCGAGATAACCGCCAAGCCCAGTTGCCCGAAGACCTGTTGCAGCGGCTGGGCATTCCCAAGGGATTTCCTGGGCAAACTCCTTTGCCCGACGAGGAGATCACCTTGGCCGAGCTATTGAAAAAGGCCGGTTATACCACCGCCTGCATTGGCAAATGGGGGCTTGGGCATTTTGGCACTTCTGGGGATCCGAACCGGCAGGGTTTTGACCTATTTTTTGGCTACATTTGCCAGACCCATGCCCATTCGTATTATCCGGATCATTTGTGGGAGAACGGCCGGAAGGTATCGTTGGACAACGATCCCCCGGTGCCGGGCCATGCCAAGCTGCCCGCAGGAGCCGACCCGAACGACCCGGCTTCCTACCGGCCGTTCCAGGGCAAAGACTATGCGCCGAATCGGATGCTTCGGCGGGCGGAGGAGTTTATCCGCCAAAACAAAGATCGACCGTTCTTCCTCTTCTATACAACAACACTTGTCCATCTGGCCTTGCACGTGCCGGAGGAGGACTTGAAGCCGTATTTGGGCCTTTGGCCGGAAACCCCGTTTACCGGCGACGGTTACACGCCGCACCGGACGCCCCGGGCCGCTTACGCCGCCATGGTGAGCCGACTGGACCGGGATGTAGGCCGACTGCTGGCCCTACTGGAAGAACTGGGCCTAGAGAAGGATACGATCGTGTTTTTCAGTTCGGATAACGGGACGACCCATACGAGCGAAGTGGATGCGAAATTTTTCCAGAGTGTCGGTCCGCTGCGGGGCCTGAAAGGCAGCCTGTATGAGGGCGGCATCCGGGTGCCGATGATCGTTCGCTGGCCGGGCAAGATCTCCGCCGGGACCACCACCGACCATATCTCGGCCTTTTGGGATATTGTGCCGACGATGGCGGAGTTGGTGGGCTTTGAGGCGCCGGCCGGTATCGACGGGATCAGCTTTGCCCCCACGCTCTTGGGCCGGGCGCAGGAGCAGAAACAACATGAATATTTGTACTGGGAGTTCCCCGGCTACGGCGGCCAACAGGCGGTCCGCATGGGAGCGTGGAAAGGCGTGATTCGGGGGCTGAATGGAAAAGGCGGCCGAATGGGGCCCCGATTAGAACTCTACAACCTCCAAGAAGACATCGGGGAAACCAAGGATATGTCCTCGTCCTCGGAGCATCAGGCCGTGCTGCGCAAGATCGAAAAGATCATGGAAACTGCCCATAGGTCCAACCCCTTGTTTCCGATATTGCCTCTGGACCGATGAGGACGGCCGAAACATTTCCCCCCTTTTTTCGATGAGGTGAATTCACTGGTTTCCATGGGGCGGATTCACTGGATGGGCTGGGCAGAGTCGGAGGTCGTTTTTTGCCTTGGATTATTGAAGAGGTCTAGGTTGACCTGGGGGGGCCGTGCAGGAGGCGTTTGATTCCTGCAGCGGCGGCATAGAGGGCGCCAGCGGCCAGCACAATGACCGGCCCGGTGCGCAGTTCCCAACTGTAGCTCAGGGCGATCCCTGCCAGCACACAGGCCATGCACAGCCCGACGGCCCAGAACATCATCGGGCCCAAGCGTCGGGTGAACTGTCCCGCGGCGGCTGCCGGCAAGGTCATTAGGGCAATCACCAGGATCATGCCTACCACCCGGATCAAAAGCACGATGGACAAGGCCGTCAGACATAAAAGCAGGAGATAATACGCCTTAACCGGCAGGCCGCGCACTGCGGCGAATTCTTCGTCAAAACATACGGCCATCAATTTCGGGTGAAATATGCCGACCAGACCAACCACCACCAGGTCCAAGGCTGCCACATTCCAAAGATCGGTCGGCCCTACCAAGAGAATATCGCCGAACAGATAGCTCATCGGATCAGCCAAGTAGCCGGGCGTCTTTTGAAGAAACAGCAAGCCGACGGCCATGCCCACGGACCAAACCGCACCAATGGCCGTGTCTTCGCGTTGCCGGGCCGACAGACTCACCCAGCCGATGGCCAAAGCGGAAAGAATGGCGGCTATTGCGGCCCCAAGCAGCGGGTCGGCCCACCGGAAACCATACCGATATTGCAAATACACCGCTGCACCCACCCCGGCCAGCACACAATGGGCAATGGCGGCGGCCAGGTAGCTGATCCGCCGGGTCACCACATAGGTCCCGGTAATCCCGAAGGCCACACTGGCCAAAAGTCCCACCAACACCGCATACCGCAAAAAAGCGATTCGGGGATCCAACAGGGCTTCTACGAATTCCATCATGTGTCTATCCGTTTTTCTCACAAAAAGTCGGAGAGTTCCCAGGAGACCGTGGTGCTGAAACTAGGGTTGGCGTTCTTCGGGATTGCAGCGATGGTCATGGCGGATCATGCGGAGGTCTTCGCCGTAGAGTTGGCGGATTTTTTCGCCCGTCAGTTCCGTGGTGGGATGGACGACCAGCCGGCGGTTGACGCACAGGACCGAGCCGATCTGCGGGCCCACCACGCCCAGATCGTGCGAGACCATCACAATGCTCATCCGACGGTGAAGCCGCTGGAGGATTTCCATCAGTTGGCCTTCGGCCTGCGGATCGACATGGGCGGTCGGTTCGTCCAGCAGGAGCAATTCCGGCCGGCTGCAAAGGGCACGGGCGATAAGGACCCGTTGGCGCTGTCCGCCGGATAAGGCGGCAAAGGGGCGGTTCTCCAGCCCCGCTAGGCCCACTTCTGCCAGGGCTTCTTGGGCGGCCTGCCGATCCTGTCGGGTGTACCAACCCAGAGGCCGTCGGCCCGGTGTGCCCAATCGGCCCATCAGGACAATATCCATCACCGTTACCGGAAAAAGGCTATCGAACTGGATGTGCTGGGGCATGTAGCCGACCCGATGCCTGGTCTTGGCCGGCTCCTGGCCGAAAAGACGAACCTCTCCGGCCGTAGGCTCCAACAGACCCAGAATCAGTTTTAGCAGGGTTGTTTTGCCTCCGCCGTTGGGACCGACCACCAAGACCCATTCCCCCGGCCAAATGGATAAATGTACTCCCTCCAGCACCACCACCTCCCCATAGGCAAAACTGACCCCATCCAACTGGACAATCGGCGACGAAAGATTCCGGGTTCCCATGGGGCCCGGAGCGACGGATGGATCGGTCGTCGGGGAGGGCCAAAACATCGGTTATTCCTTGGTTGGGGAAGGTGGGGCTGGGTTGGGTTGTTGGTTCGGCTGAGCAGGGCGAAACGTTTCGACCAACGCCTGGGTCACCTTGTGGAGCGTCTCCAGCACATGGCGGTCTAGGTCATTGATTTCGACCAGCCGGGCGCCGATGGCGTCGGCTACGACCTGGGCGGCTCGGCGGTCAAACTGCGGCTGGACAAAAATGACGGAAATCTGGTCCCTTTGCGCCTGCTGGATCAATTGACGAAGCTCCTGCGGCGTGGGCGTTTTGCCTTCCTGTTGGACCGCCCTCTGCCGAAGCCCATAACAATCCGCAAAATACCCAAACGACGGATGGAACACGAAAAAACTTCGGCCTCGATACGGGGCCAATTGCTCACTGATCCAGGCGTGCAGGCCGTCCAGCTCCGTTTCCAACTGGGCAAGGTTTCGGCGGTACTCGGCCACATGGGCGGGATCACGCTCGGCCAGGGCCTGAGCAATCCGCTGCGCCTGCACCTTCAGTAGCGGCGGCGAAAGCCAAATATGCGGGTCCCAACCGCCCGATTCCACGGCGCCGTGTTCATCGGTATGACCATTGTGGTTTTCATGCTCATCTTCAGGTTCTACATGGGATTGGTCTTCATGCCCATGCTCCGTATGGGAATGCAGTTCCTCTGGTTGCATTCGGCGGCGGGGGATGCCTTGGGCAAGATCCACCACAGGAAAATCGGGCCGGCTTTGCCGGAGCTTTTCGATCAGCCGGTCTTCTAAGGCTAGGCCAACTTGGAAAAAAATGTCCACCTGAGCCAGATCGGCCATTTGCCGGGGCGAAAGCTGAAAGGAGTGGGCGTCGGCGCCGGCCGGTATGAGCACCTCCACCTGTGCCAACGGGCCAGCCACTCGTTGGACCAAAAAGGCAACCGGTTCGATCGGCACGGCCACCCGCAACGACTGCTGAGAGGATCGGTCTGTCGCTGCACGTTCTGGCCAGGGACTGCCGCAGCCGAGTGCTGCTAAGGCTCCAGCCAGCAACACGGTCCCTACCCACACCACGACCTCGGCCCGGCAGCGGCCCAACCGTGCCAAAGTCTTTCCAGGCTCCACAATATCTTTAGCACGAACAATCTGCCACATGACAATCTTCCAGTACACCGGAGGATGTTGTCCCAGTGCGCCCCTAGGAGAAGCCGATCCTTTCATCGGCGACTGGCTGTTTTGCCCGACTCGCAGACCAGATGCACGGCATGGCAATCGGGGCATTCGGCCAGCGGATGGCTGGCGGCAAACCGCTCCCAATGCCGACGCTGATCGGGTGTCAGACTCCCGGTGCCTCGGCACAACGGACAGGCACTCTCTAAAGCCCGAAGGATGGCCATCCGGATGAACTCCGAGCGGTTCGGAATTCCCCGCATCGCCTCCCGAAGGGCTTTATCCACCTTGAACGTGATGATCTCCTGTTTGGGCCGTCCCATAGACACTCTTTCTCGAATCTGTCCGAAGAAACCGTTGGCCTCATTTCCTTCTTATTACTTTATATTACCATCCTCGGAAAAGCTACCCCCCTGCTTTTCCCCGGCAAAAAGGCTGCTGCTTTACCCGGCCACGGCTCTTCTCCCCCGGAATGCCTTTCGGGAACCGGCAACGGATAAAGGTCGAACCGGTGCTTGAGCGGCCAAAGGGACCCCGGTATGCTAAAAACAGCGTCCATTATCGGAGTTTTTCCCAGTGGCCGGGGGATTTCTTCCCGCCGGCTGGCAAGGGAATCCGAAGGGAAACCGGCCGAACCCCGATGGGCAAAGGAGAAAGAGCCATGAAAAGAACACTTCTTCCCAGCCTGGGCATGTTCCTGATACTGGTTTGGACAGGAGGCAGCCAGCACTTCGCCGGTGGCGGAGAACCGAAGCAGACCGCTTTGGAAACTGGTTTAGTCGGATGGTGGAAATTTGATGATGCATCCGGGAAAACCGCTGCCGATTCCTCCCCCGCCGGCCATCCCGGCGTCCTGGAAGGCGGCGCTTCCTTTGTGCCAGGCCGGATCGGCAATGCCGTAGCTTTCGATGGCAAAACCGCTTGCGTGCGGATAACAGGCTTCAAAGGGATCACCGGTCCGAAGCCGCGCACCGTGGCCGCCTGGATCAAAACCCCAAAAGCCACGGGCGACATTGTCTGCTGGGGAACCGAAGAGCCGGGCAAATTATGGCGATTCGGATTTATTCGCGGCCGTGTGGGGGTTACGCCGAAGGGGGGTTATTTGTACATGCAAGCGGCCCTCCACGACGATGCCTGGCACCATGTGGCGGTGGTGGTTCAGGAGGCATCGCCGCCAAACCTGCACGATCATGTACGCCTTTACGTGGACGGCAAGCGGGCCGAAATTCACGATATTGGACTGCTGGATTTGTGGCCCATCGAAACCGGCGATAAACTAGATGTAGTGATCGGCCGGGGGTTCATAGGCCTGCTCGATGATCTGCGCATTTACCAACGCCCTCTGAGCGAGGAGGAAATCCTGGCGTTGTTTCAGGCGGCTCCCCCTCCGCCGCCTGCCAAACCGGCCAATCCCTAAAGGCTCTCCCGAAATGGCGTCGTCCAGCGACAGCACCGATCCTTTTTCCAACCGTTCTGACTAACCAAAATGCCGGTTTATTAGGGTTTGGGGAGTTTGGGGGTGTTACGGGTACATTTCCAGGTAAAATATAAGAGGCGACAAATCCTTCTAAAAAAGGAGTCCTACTATGTTGGAATACCCAACAAGCCGACGGCGATTTGTTTGCGATGCGGCCCTTGTTGCGTTGGGCACGGCGGTAGGAGGGAGGGCCACTGGATGGACGGAGGCCCACGGGGCCGAAAACCAAGTCCAACCCGGTCAATCTGCCCCTGCTGGCCCGATTGATCGGTCCAAAATCCTCAACTACAACGAAAACATGGAATATCGCCGATTGGGCAAAACCGGCCTGATGGTCTCGGCCGTTTGCCTGGGCGGACATTCCCGAAGCGATCAGAAGCAGCGGACCGAAATCGTCAGCCGATGTATCGACCTGGGCATCAACTATATCGACGCCTGCTGGGATAACGAGGTGATCCGGGATGCCCGGGCGCTAAAAGGGCGTCGGGACAAGATGTATCTGGCCCTTTCCCATGGGGCCAAGGAGGTTCGGAACGAACAGTATCGCACCTCCAAGAAACTTTTGGAGGCGCTGGACGAGCTGCTTAAGGCATCGGAACAGGATTATACCGATCTGTGGCGGATCACCTGCCTGGAGCCGGGCGGCCGACACAGCTTCGATACCTCCTGCGAAATCGTCGATGCCTTGGAAAAGGCCAAGAAACAGGGCAAAGCCCGTTTCGTCGGGATTTCGTCGCACGATCGGCGCTGGCTCAAATTCATGATCGAGTATTTCCCCCAGATCGAGGTGATCTGTTTCCCGTTTACCACGATGAGCAAAGCGGCGCCCAAAGACAGCCTCTTTGAGGCGCTGAAAAAATGTGATGTGGGGGCGTTCGGCATCAAGCCGTTTGCCGCCGGCTCCCTCTTTACCGGCGAGCCGAAGGAAGATTTCCGCCTGGCCCGCCTGGCCCTCCGCTACATCCTGGCCACCAACACCGTCATTCCCATCCCGGGCGTCAATAGCATGGCGGAACTGGAAAACATCGCCCTAGCCGTCCAAGAACGCCGCCAGTTAGACCTAAAAGAAAAAACCGCTCTGGAACACCGAAGCCGCCAACTCAAGCACCAGTTGCCCAGAAATTACCAGTGGCTGAAAAACTGGGAACTGGTCTGAAAGAACCCTCTGCCTGGTGCCGGGGTTCCATCCGCCTGCCGGTGGCAATGTCGGCTCCTCCTGCCTGCTGGGGCCCTATTTTTTGTGCTTTTCCGGAGCAGACGGCACGAACGTGGTCAACTACCCATGGCCCGTTTTTCCGGATCCGGAGAGTTGGACAGCATGAGGACAACGTATTGGTTTTTTGCGGTGATGGTGATTTTGCTTGGGTGGTTTTCCGGTTGGATGCCCGCCGGCGATAACCACCAGGGTTCCCAACCGGCGTCCGAAAGTGCACCGGCCGAAAAGGCCGACAAAAAAGCCCCCGCCCCTTCCCCCGCCGAGGAACCCCCTCTGCTCTTGGAGGAGGAAGAGGAAAAGCCCTCGGAGCGGATGGCCGACAATAGTCGTTGCCTGGTCTGCCATCTCAACTACAAAAAGGAAAAAATCGCCTATCTCCACGCCAAGGCGGGCATCGGATGTGTCAAATGCCATGGGGCAAGCGACGCCCATATTGCCGATGAATCCTGGGCGTCCGGCGGCAACGGCACCCCACCGGACATCATGTATCCGCCCCAAAAAGTGGTCCCCTCCTGCCTGAGTTGCCATGAACTTCGCAAAACCGATCCGGACTGCCGCTGTGAGTTTCCCCGCCTGGAAAAACAGAAATCCTGTACCGATTGCCACGGCAACCATCGGTTGAAAAACCGAAAGTGCAAGTGGAAATAAGGTAATCCTTTAGCCGAATGAAGCAACTTGCTTCTCCCCCGGCGGGCCAAATCCAGGGTGTCATTCCCGCGCAAGCGGGAATCCAGAACCAAGGTGTCATTCCCCCGCAAGCGGGAATCCAGAAAAAGGAGAGTCCATGTTACCTTGGCCCCGCTTACCATAGCGGAGCACCAGAGCAGGCACAAAGCAGCCTGGACTGCTGCTTGCGCAGGAATGACACATAAACTCCTGCATTCGGCTAAAATGTTACGAAATAAGTTGATTCTGTCCGGTGCTCTCCGGGCCAACCTTTGTTGCGATCCTGCCCGTTTCCGGCAGTCAGCAACTTCATGAAATAAGAGCCGCCGTTCCATCGCTCTGGGAGGTCCTTTCCGATGAGAAAAAACTGCCGATCTTTTGAAAACTGCCGTTTTCCGATCTTTTCATGGAGAAGGTTTCTGGGGTGTCTGTTGGCCGTCTGGGTGTGGGAACTCGCTGCACTGGGGCTAGAAACGGTAGGTCCGGGGTTCGTTTGGGCAGAAGCTCCACCGGAGGCTAAAACACCGTCCGTACAAAAACCCCATCCGACCGAAAAAACCACCCCACCCGAAAACACCGCCCGGACCCAAAATGCCGCCCTGGCCGAAAATCCCGGCCCGGCCGAAAAGGCTGCCCAGATCCGAAAAACCGCCTCGGCCCCAAAACCCTACGCCCCCACCAGCGACTACGAGCTGATGCACCGGGAAGGCTGGCAGGTGTTGGTCTGGAAAGGCCTTTTGCAGGAGCACTCCGAGGTGGCCCAGGAAGTGCTGAAACTATTGGACTACCATTTGTACCAGATTCGGCGCACCCTGCCCCGGCCTGCTGTGGAAAAACTCCAAAAGGTCCGTATTTGGGTCGAGTGGGAGGAGGGGCATCACCCCTGTATGGCCTACCATCCCAATCCGGCTTGGCTGCGGGAACACGGGATGAATCCCGATAAGGCCAAGTGCGTGGAGATTGCCCATGCCAGGAATTTTTTAGCATGGACAAAAGAGCAGCCTTGGATGGTCCTCCATGAACTGGCCCATGCCTACCATGACCAGTTCCTGCCCGGCGGATACGAGAATCCGGAAATCAAAGCGGTCTATGAGTCGGCCATCAAAGCGGGCCGATACGGGCAGGTGCTTTTCGTCCGAGGCGGGCGCCGTCAAGCCTATGCCGCCAAAAACCCGATGGAATACTTCGCCGAGCTTTCGGAGGCCTATTTCGGCACGAATGATTTCTACCCGTTTGTTCGAGGCGAACTGAAAGAGCACGATCCGTCCGGGTTTGCCCTGCTGGAAAAACTCTGGGGCGTGAAATAACCCCCGTGAACTTCTGGATCGCCAGGGCTCAAAGGGCCGTATGCCCGGCGACGTCGCTTTCAGACGACAACGGAAAAACTCTCTCCGGCCCGCTGCCCGGCTTCTCAGAGCGCGCCGTTTCTTCGTCTCTTGTAACACTTTAGCCGAATGGAGGGAAGTCTTTTCCCTCTCCCCTGACCGTCGAGAGGGTTAGGGTGAGGGGGCCTCTTTATTGTCATTCCCGCGCAAGCGGGAATCCAGAAAGTAAAACGCCATATTGACTGGGGACCCGCCTGCGTGGGAATAAACCTGGATTCCTGTTTGCGCAGGAATGACACAGGCAGCCCCCTCACCCGGCCAACCTGTCGGTTGGACGGCCTCTCCCTCCAGGGGAGAGGCGTAAGGAGAGGCAAGTTGCTTCATTCGGCTGAAGTATTGCCATCTCTTTTTTTAAGACGCCCGGTCCACTTTCTGCCGCAATTCCACCAGGAGGGCAATTTCCTTTTTCAGAATGGCTTCGACTTCGTCGGGTTTCTTATGGCCGAGGCCTTCGTTTTCGATGCACAGATCGCCCTGGTAGCCTGCCTTATCGAGGATGGCTGCCACCCGGTGGAAATCCACATCGGCCTGATAAATGGGGCATTGATATTTGCCATATTCCCAACCCATGGGCCGCTGTTTTTCCCGCTCTTCCGCCGGATAATGGATGCCCTTCAGATGCGTATGGAAGGTGCGGGAGGCGAAACGTTCGAAAATTTCGTAGAGCTTCGTGAGCGGATGGCCGTACCAATAGAAGTTCCCCGTATCCAACGTCAGCCCCAAAAGCGGCGACCCAACGCCCCTGAACAAAGCATCCAAAAACTCCGGATCATTGGTCACGGAACCATGGTTTTCGATAGCCAAAGGCACGCCGGTCGGTTCCACCTGGGCCATGGCTTTGCGCAGGGCTTGGATGGCGAAAGGAAGAAAATCCTGTTTGGACATTTTGTGCGGGACCACGTCGATGCGGATGGCGGAGACGCCTAGGGCTTTGGCCACCCGGGCGACCCGGCCGCACCAGTCCGCCTCAAAGTCCGGCCGCTCACCAAAGCGGTTGTACATACAAAACGCGGTGATCCGCACACCAGCCTGTTCCATGTCCTTTCGTAGCCGACCAATCCCGGCCACATCCGCGGCGGTATAAGGCCCGTCCGGGTGGACCAGATGGGGCAGTTCGAGCTTTTCGGTAATGGTCGCTTCCAAGCCTTCCAGGCCCATCTGCCGGGCGGCCGTCCAGATGTTGCTGGGCTCTAGGTGTCGGAGGATGACCTCCCGCATGGCCAAGGGCCAGACGGGCTTCTTTTCTTTCCTGGCCTGGGCTGCCGAAGCCGGTTCGGCCCATAAGTTTTTTGTCCTGCTTAACACCACACCTGCCCCCAAAGCACTCGCACTCTCAAGCCAGCGTCGTCGTGAGATCGGTTGGTGCATCATCGAAGGTTACCTTTCGTGAAGAAAAACCTGAAGGAACACCCCGGGAGGGGTAAAAGACTTTTCGTACCATTTTAGCCGAATGGAGGGGCACGTTTATCGTGCCCGTCGGACCTGACAAGCAGTTCCCTCCAAGGCCATCATCATTTTTTCCGAAAAAATCCGGAGAGGCTTTTCCTTTCCAGGAGGAATGGGTGTTTTAAGGAAGGATTGGGGGGAGGAATCGGAAGGCGGGCAAAGTCCAAGAGGAATGGTTCACAGTGCGGACTTGTGCTCTAAGGACAGGAACTCCCCCCTGAAACAAAAACATGCTTCTAGTGCGAGAGCGGGGATTCGAACCCCGACCCCGTACGGGACTGGATCCTAAGTCCAGCGCGTCTGCCAATTCCGCCACTCTCGCGGGGAGTCGCTTCCCCTTCTTGTGGAGGCTTCCCCTCTCGGGAAAGGGGAAGCGGAATCATCGCCTATTTCTTAGATTTTAAAATCTCTCGAAACCCGGATCAACTCGGCCTTTCCTGGATACTACTTCCACGAAACTGGAGTATGCAGCGGTTTATCTAGATCAGATGGAACAATTCCGCCGTGAATATAGAGAAAGTATAATATCCGGTAAAGACTTCGATAGCCTTTAGGAAGAGGATCGTTTCTCTTTTCGAAGAGTCAAGATCCCCTTTGGAGAAATCAGATATGCCTTCGGAAAGCATCCTAGTGGTGGATGACGAAGAGGAAATCCAGCAGTTGATGGACTACACCTTGTCGAAAGAAGGATATCGGGTCCGTTGTGTGGGTTCGGGCGAAGAGGCCTTGACCGAGGTCCGGAGGAGCCTGCCCGATGTGGTGGTCTTGGATTTGATGTTGCCGGGCATGGACGGTCTGGAGGTGTGCCGACGGTTGCGTCGGGAGCCGGAAAGTAGCCAAGTGCCGATCGTGATCCTTTCGGCCAAGGGGGAGGAGGCGGACATTGTAGTAGGATTGGAATTGGGTGCGGATGATTATATCACCAAGCCGTTTAGTTCTCGGGTGCTGTTGGCGCGGATTCGGGCAGTACTTCGGCGCAAGCAGGTCGAAGTACCCGAAGAGACAATGCCGCTGCGGATTGGAGAGTTGGAGGTTGATCCTGTTCGGCATCGGGTTTTGGTGGCCGGGGCGTCAGTCCGGCTGACGCCGACGGAGTTTCGTGTGCTTCATGTGTTGGCTCGTCGGCCGGGCAGGGTGTTCACCCGGCAACAGATCGCCGCCGCCGTGCATGGCGAGGACGAGCCGGAAGTCGATCGGGCCATTGATGTACAAATTGTAGCACTCCGAAGAAAGCTCGGCCCGGCCGCCCGATATATCGAAACGGTCCGCGGGATTGGCTACCGATGGAAGGAGCCTGACTGATGCCATCCAGAAGGCTTTCGTGGCTTGGGCAAGTGCGATGGGCCTTTGGGCTTGGGGTGGTTTTGACGGCGGCTGGCCTGGCGATTCTGAGCGGTTGGAAGCTCCGCCAGGTTGTTTATCGGCAACTGTTCGAGGAGTTGCTCCAGCGGGCGTATCTGCTAGAACCCGTGCTTCGGCCGTACTTGGCAGAAAACCTACCGCCGCTGGGATCATCCGCTCCCCCCTCCGGCCAAAAAGAAGGTTTCGGAAAATCTTTCGGCAAGGAACAGAAGGAGCCGAGGCTTTCTGAGCCCAGCCGATCCCCTGCTGCCGCTTCGGCCCCTGAGGCGGAAAGGGCCGCCGAGTCCATGGGTCGGCCCATCCAGGGCGCTGACCAGGGGCCAACGGCGCCGCGGGCTTCGGTCCTCGGCTTGATGGGGCCAAGGCATCAGACCATCCAGGAGCTTTGCGAACAGATGGGAGAAGCTTCGCATTGCCGGATTACTCTGATTCTGCCCAACGGCGCCGTGCTGGGCGACTCGGAAGAAAAAGCCGAACTGATGGAGCCTCATGGAACTCGGCCAGAAATCGCCCAGGCCCTCCAAGGTCAAGCAGGTTCCTCTTGCCGATATAGCCATACCTTACGCCAATGGATGTTTTATGCGGCCGTGCCCGTCCGTCGGGGAGAGCAGATTCTGGGCGTAGTGCGGGTGTCCAAGCCCAAACAAAGCGTGGACGGCCTCCTGTGGGACATGGGGTTTTGGATCGTAACGGTCAGTCTGGGGATGATGGGGCTGGCCGGGGGATGGGGATTTTGGTATCTGAGTCGATTGGACCGAAACTGGAAAACGCTCCTTGGCGTTGTCCAGCAGTTGGCCCAGGGGGATTATACGCAACGGTTTCCAGCTCAAGGGCCGCCGGACCTGCGCCAATTGGCCGATTGGCTCAATCACTTGGTCCAGACCCTCCAAGGCCGACAACGGAGTCTGCAGGCCCAGCAGTCGGAACTTCAGGCGATCCTGGCCAGTATGAGCGAAGGGGTCTTGGCCGTGGACGGCCAGCGCCGAACTCTATGCATGAATCGATCCGCCGCAGAGATGTTGGACATAGAGGAACCAGCAGGACCGGGCCGATTGCTCGAAGAAATCAGCCGACATCCGGAACTGAATCGCCTCGTGGAAGAAGTCTGGGCCGCTGGTCAGCCGACCGAACGCCCCTTGCAGTTGCCCGGCCCCCCGGTCCGGGAAGTGCAACTGCATGGCAGCCTGCTTCGGGATGCAGAGGATCAACCCTTGGGGGTTCTGGTGGTGCTGCGGGATGTAACCCGGCTTCGGCAATTGGAGAAGCTCCGGCGGGATTTTGTGGCCAATGTATCGCATGAACTCAAAACGCCGCTCACTTCGATTGCCGGGTTTGTGGAGGCTCTACAGCAGGGCGCCTTAGAAAATCCAGAACAGGCGAAACGTTTTTTGGAGATCATCGCTGCGCAAACCCAACGGATGCAAAACCTGATCGAAGACCTGTTGAGCTTATCCCGCGTCGAACAGGAAGCCGAACGCCGTCAAATCCCGGTGGAAGTGGGCCCCATTCGAGAGGTCCTGGAATCCGCGGTGGAACTATGTCGGCCAAAAGCGAAACAAAAGAACATCACCATCCAGTTGGATTGCCCGGCCGATCTCCAGGCCCCTCGCAACGCCGCCCTGCTGGAACAGGCCGTGGTCAACTTGGTCGACAACGCCATCAAATACAGCGCCGAGGGGCAACAGGTCCATCTCCAGGCTGTTCGGGAAGGGCACGAAGTGGTCATCCGTGTCCAGGACCACGGCTGCGGCATCCCGCCGGAACATCTGGATCGGATTTTCGAGCGGTTTTATCGTGTGGATAAGGCCCGGAGCCGAAAACTCGGCGGCACCGGCCTGGGACTGGCCATCGTCAAACATATTGCCCTGGCCCATGGCGGCCGAGTGGCTGTGCAGAGCCAAGTCGGCCAAGGCAGCCTGTTTTCCATTTACTTGCCCACTCCCGTTCCGTAACATTTTCCTGTGCCATTCTGAAACGAGTCGTTGGGAAAGGACGAAACAGCATCGGAAAAAGCCCCTATTTCATAACACGTTCCCGTTCGATTCCGGAACACCTTACCGTTCCAATTCCGGAACCATTCCGCCGACGGGAGGGAGACCTTCAGAGTGTCGTTCCTGCGTGAACAGGAATCCAGACCACGGCATGAGAGGATGTCCAGGGTAATGAGAAGGCGATTTTTAAGGAGGTCGAAATGGATGTCAGATTTTTCTTAGGGAAAAAGTGGGGAATGCTGTTTTTTGCTGGCCTTTGGGGGAGCTTGGTTTGGGGCGTCCAAGGCAGAACCTCGCCCCTGGAGTCGGCGTTCCCCTGGGGGGCCGTCGGCTCGGAAGACTTTTTGGTTTTGGCCGAATCGGCCTCCAAGCCTTCCCCGGCCGGCCAAGCCTGGGCAGAGGACATCCCTTCCCCTGGCCGTCCCGATGCCCTGCCGAAGCCGACTTCCCCCTCTTCCACCGAGCAGCCAGATTCAAAAGCGCCTTCCGCTTCTGTACCGGGGATGAACCCATCTGCTGCCGCGGCGGGACAGGAGGCATCGCCCCAGCCTGGACCAGCCATGGAACCTCCCGTCCCCGAAGCGCCGGAACCGCCAGAGACCACTCAATCGGTGCAGAAGCTGTTTGACCTGTTTTTGGAAAAACCCACCGGCGAGAACTATCTGAAGGTGCTGGATGCCCTGTGCCGACACCCAGCCTACGATCCGTATTCGGCCGACCTGGACGAAGTCGCCCAACTGCTGGAAAAACGTCGCTACGAAGAAGCCAAGGCTACGCTGGATAAAGCCATGCCCAATCTGCTGTTGAGTCCCCGGGCGCATAATTACTATCGGGTCATTGCCGAGGCAATGGGCGACGGCCAGGAAGCCCAACGTCGGGACCAAATCGCCCAAAAATGTCTTCAAGGCATTCAGGCCACGGGGCGTGGATTGGTGGAGGCGGCTAGCGGTGAACCTAAGCCCGATCAACTCCCCACCAGGCCGTTTCAGGTGGCAAGGGTCTCCGACCAGTATGACTTGGTCCGAAGCCTGGGAAAGCGGCCCAGGGTCCATTCCCAATCCCTTCGCCGGATCGAAGACCGATGGTATGATGTATTACGTTGCTCGGATGAGACAGGCCGGGTGTTTCATGTGTGGTTTGACGTTACCCGGCCCCTGGCCGCTTTGAGCCGACAAATCCAAAAACCAAAACCTCCTCCCGGACCACCTTCCTCCAAGGAGCAAGAGCCATGAAGCGTATCTGGATATTTGTTGCTGGACTTGTCGGACTGCTGGTCGGATATCTGGTTTGGCGGGGTCAGGTGGAAGGCGGTTTTTTAGCCGAGAGTGCCGGTTTGCCGACGCCGACCAAGCCGGAGTCGGCCCAACCCGCCCCAACGGAATCGCCGACTTTGCCGGGAGCGGGCGTGGTGATCGAGGCGGCTCGGTTTGCCAGCTTGCAAGCGGCTCTGGATGCCCTGCCCGAACAGGGTGGGCTCGTGCGTCTGCCGCCCGGTCGATTCCCCATCTATACCCCGCTGTTGCTTCCCCGAAGCAATGTGCGGATCGAAGGCGCAGGACCTGCCACCTGCATCGTCAATCTCAACCAAGAAGGCAAACCCGCTCTGATCGTGCAGCCGCCTGACCTAGAGAAAAACCCCAAGGCCCGATTGTGGCGGGTGCAACTGGCCAATTTCCGCATCTGCGGCGATCCGGAATCCCGCGACGCCGCCACCACCAAACCCGCAAGCGGCGACGGCCTATTGGCCCAATGGGTCCAGGAACTCACCTTGCATAATCTCTGGATCGACCACTGCGGCGGCCACGGCGTCCGCCTGGTCCACTGCGAAGAAAACCCCGGCATCCGCTCCTGCAGCTTCACCTATAACTTACAGGCCGGCGTCCAACTAGAAGGCTGCCATGACATCGTCGTCAGTGCCTGCCAATTCGAGGAAAACCAGGACGCCCTCCGATGCCTCGACGGATTCAACCTCACCATGACCGGCAATAACATCGACGACCACCGGGCCAACGGCATTGTCATCGAAAACACCTACGGTTCGGTTGTCTCCGGCAATATGATCGAGGAGTGCGCCGGTACGGCCATTGTGCTGGACCGGGATTGTTATGGCATCACCATAAGCGCCAATGTGATCGCCCATAACACCGGCGGCGGCGTGCAGTTGCAGGACGCCTGGGGCTGTGCGGTCTCGGCCAATACGTTTGTCCTGAATGCTGCCTTCGGCGTGCTGGTGGGCCCGCAAAGCGGACGCCTGGCCATCGCCGGCAATGCCTTCACGGATAGCTTCATCGGCCAAGGCATCCGGCGCACGCCGGAAGATAACCCCGCTCGGGGCATCCTCCTGCGAGGCGCCCGGGATGTGCTCATTTCCGGCAACAGTTTCAGTGGACTCCTGGAACATGCCATTCATGCCGACCAGCTCTGCCGGCGGATTTCGGCAGTGGCCAACCTGGCCGTCGATTGCCATCGCCAGACCCAAGGCCAAGGCGAACCACTCCAACTCGGCCCGCCTGAGCAGCATCGTCAGGAAGGCAATTTCCTGGTGCCCCGGGAAGCCCTCGACCAAGACAATCCACCCCCAGAAAAACCCAAGGGGAATCAATAAACGGGATACTTTTTTCTCCTAAGCCGAGCTGACCAGGGGAACGGAGCCTAGCTCCTCTGGGGAGGCGGTAAAGAAAAAAGGAGGTGTTTTTATGTGGATGGAGTTGATCGTGCTGGTGGTTTGGGCGGCCGGAGAACCCCCCGGCCAGCCGCCGGTACAGCTCGCCGAGAGGGATAACTCCAGGGCCTGGCAAACTCCCACAGGGGTGGACGTGCCTGCTCAGAAATCTCTGTTGGCCCAATGGGCCGGCCGGAGACCGGCCTGGCAGGGCGCCGGCTTCGGAATGCGACCGTTTGGCGCTGCGGCGGGGATGCCCGGCTGGGGCGCAGCAGCAGGTCCAGCCTTGTGGGGAGCACAAGTCGATGACGCCGGACCGGCTCTGGTGGACCTGATCCAAAAGACCATTGCCCCCGGCCATTGGGCTTCCCAGGGCGGACCAGGGGCGATCTATTACTGGCGGCCAGGCCGGGCTCTGGTCATCCAGGCCAGTCAGGAAGCCCATGAGGAGGTCGGCCAGCTCCTTCGGCAACTGGAACGCTCCGGTCGGTAGATGCCTCTTTCTGCGCTGGTTTTTCAATCGCCTGGCGGCAAGCGGCCTAGCCCCAAAACCTATGCCAAGGGAATACCTTTTTTGGGACAGATTTTTCTAGAATCTATTTTCAAATCGCTCCCTGGAAGAATAATCTCTGCATTTCAGGGCATGTCCTCCAGGTTTTGAAATAGGTTCTAGGCATTCCTTCCTTCTGAAGGAGGTCTTTGTGTTGCATTCCGATTTGCAGGCGGAGATTGTCGCAACGGGCGACGAGATTACCAGCGGGCAGATTTTGGACACCAACAGCCAATGGCTCAGCCAACGGCTCGAAGAAATGGGTGTGCATGTGATGTACCATACGGCCGTGGGCGACGAGGTGGAAGCGATTGTCGGAGTCCTCCGGCAGGCGGTGGGCCGATCGGATATTGTGATGGTGACCGGCGGTCTTGGCCCGACGCCGGCCGATCTGACCCGGGAGGCCATTGCCCAGGCGGTAGGCCGAAAATTGGTGCTTAACGAAGAGGCCTTGGAGAGCATCCGTCGGCTGTTTGCCCGTCGGCAGCGGCCCATGCCCCCCCGCAATGAAAAACAGGCCATGATCCCGGAAAGCGCCCGATTTATTCCTAATCTGAACGGTACTGCGCCGGGGATCGATTTAGAACTCCAGCGTCCGGACGGGAAGCGGTGTCGGCTTTTTGCGCTGCCGGGTGTGCCCGCTGAAATGCGAGAAATGTGGACCCATGAGGTAGCAGGCCGATTGCGCCAGGCGGGCGTCGGTACACGCATGATCCTCCATCGCCGCCTTCATGCCTTCGGCGCAGGCGAAAGCCAGATTGTGGCCATGTTGCCCGGGGTCATTAAATCCACCGAAGGCCCCCAGGTAGGCATCACCGCCCAGGAAGGTACCATCACCCTTCGGATTGCCGCCCAGGGGCCAACCTTGGAAGCCTGCCAGGCCGCTATGGAACCGATCATCCAGCACATCCAGCAGAAATTGGGGCATCTGATTTTCGGCCAGGAGGAGGAGGGGTTGGAACATGCGGTGCTTCGGCTTCTGCGGCAGCGGAAGGAGCGGCTCGCCGTGGTCGAATGGGGCACCGAAGGCCAACTCAACCGTTGGTTGGCTGGCGTCCCTAACGGCGACGGCGTGTATCGGGGCGGTATGGTCGTGGCGGATCAGGCCGGCCTAGTCCAAGCTCTGGGCTTGGATCGGGATTGGCTGGCTCAACATGGACCCAAAAGTGCGGCGGCGGCCGAAGCGATGGCCCGCCGATTGCGGGAAATGTTTCAGACCGACTGGGCCTTAGCGGCGCCCTGCTTTCCGCAGTATGATCCCCAGGCCGAGAAGCCCGAACCAGCCGCCTTCGCCCTGGCCCATGCCGGAGGCGTGAAATCCCGCAGCTTGCCCTATGCCGCCCACCCCGCTATGCTCAAAGTCCTTTTCGCCAAACATGCGTTGAACTTTCTCCGGCTAGAACTGCTGGGCGTAGGTTCATAAAACGTCAAGGTCGATCCCCAAGAAGACATTTGGGTCCGCTGCCGGCGGCTTTTCAACAGCAAATGACGATGCACAAAGAAACATTAGTCGAACTAGACGGCGTCTGCAAATCCTATGGCCCGATTCCGGCGCTGGTGGATGTTCGGCTTCGGATTGGCCGAGGGATTACCGGCCTGTTGGGGCCGAACGGAGCGGGCAAAACCACGCTGATTAAAGTCCTGCTGGGATTAGTGCGGATTACTTCCGGACGGGTACGGTGCTGAGCTATCCCCTGGGCCGGGCCACCCATGCGATTCGTCAGCAGGTCGGTTACATGCCCGAAGACGATTGCTATATTGCCGGGTTAACCGCTGTGGAAACCGTGCAACTGGGGGCCCAACTTTCGGGTCTGCCTGCTCGGGAGGCTTTGCGCTGCGCCCATGAAATTCTAGATTTTTGCGGTCTGAAAGAGGAGCGGTATCGGCAGACGGCTACGTATTCTTTGGGGATGCGGCAAAAGCTGAAGTTCGCCTTGGCCATTGTGCATGATCCGCCGCTGCTGATCCTGGACGAGCCGACCTCCGGCCTTGATCCGATCGAGCGGGAAGAGATGCTCCATCGGGTTCAGGTATTGGCCCGGAAGTTTGGCAAAGCGGTGGTGCTTTCGACGCACATTCTGCCGGACGTCCAGGCCATTTGCGACGAAGTGGTCATCTTAGCCCGGGGCCGGGTGCGGGTGGCGGCGCCGTTGGAAACGCTCAATCGCCCCGCTCAACCGGCCTATTGGGTGGAGACGGTTGGCCCGGCGGCCCCCCTGGCCGAGTGGGCTCAGAGCCGCGGCATACCTATTCAAGTGTTCAGTGATCGGCGACTCCCACTGGCTACGGATGATCCGGCTATGCTCGCACGGTTCTGGCAAGGCGTCCAACAAACCGGCCTGGTCGTGCGAAGTTTGCAGCCCGCCCAAAATTCCCTGGAAACCATCTTCTTGGAAGCTCTGGAGGAAACCAGCCATGCCGATTCATGATTTGGGCTATCGCCCCTGGCAAGGCCAAACGGCGCCCTCCTGGACCCGATGGTGGCCAATCGCCCAATCGGGCATCTAAATCGCCTGGCAAAGGCGATGGCTGCGGCGCCTGCTGTGGGCCGCTTGGTTACCCGCCTTTTACTTCGCCTTGGGCTTCTTCCTCTACGAACAATGGCTCAAACGCACCGCCGAATGGATCACGGAAAGCCTCGTCCAACAGA